>ERZ808275.20-NODE-20-length-136980-cov-7.784437_pt1 | contig 136980 bp, 168 predicted proteins | sample MGYA00520894_ERZ808275 | MGnify/ENA primary metagenome ERZ808275 (study PRJEB31516, sample SAMN03275598) | gut metagenome | biome: mammalia-associated habitat; material: feces | host: Papio cynocephalus | place: Kenya | collected 2012-08-03 ... | reverse complement strand
ATCATTTAGGTATAGTAAAAAGATAATAGATATATGGAAATCCGCAGCTAAGTTTCTCAAAAAGACCTTTAAAGGTCTTTTTTTATTGAGAAAAAAGTTCAACGACTATCCTAGCGTCAAGCGGGAGTAGGCGGGAGTCCGCCGAAATGGGTGTACCTAGATTAGATGTATGATAATAAGCTAATCAAAATAGGTAAGATATAGTCTGGTCTTATAAGAAATTATAAGCAGTTCATAAGAGAACGCAATAAGCTAACGAACTTATTGGAACACAATCGTTAAATGATAAAGCTGTTAAAGAACGTACAGATACTACTATCAAGATGGCAAATGTAACAGGTGAATCTGAGAAACAAGTATCTTCTTATATGACAGCCGTATGGAATAATTTTGAAGATGGTTCTCATACTGTAGAATACTATGCAGATGTAATGACAAAATTGGGTGCCGCAACAGCTTCTAGCACAGAAGAAATTGCTACAGGTCTTGAAAAATTTGCTTCTGTTGGTAAAACAGTTGGACTTTCTTATGAGTATGCAACCTCTGCTCTTGCTACAGTCGTAGATCAAACTAGACAAAGTCCGGAAATAGTTGGTACTGCTTTTAAGACCCTTTTTGCTAGAATCCAAGACCTTGAATTAGGTAATGCTTTAGATGATGGAACGACTTTAGGTACTTATTCTCAGGCTCTTGAAAAAATTGGTGTTCATATCCAAGATGCTAAAGGTGAAGTTCGTGACATGGATGATATCTTGGATGATATGGGTGAGAAATGGAAAACAATAGATAAAAGTACTCAGATTGCAGTTGCACAAGCTGTAGCTGGTACAAGACAGTACACTCAACTTATCGCATTAATGGACAATTGGGATAAGTTTCAGACTAATGTGGGTTATGCAAATACCTCAGAAGGTGAACTTCAAGCTCAAGCAGATATATATGCAGAGTCATGGAAAGCCGCAAAGAAAAATGTCCAAGCAGATTTAGAATCTATTTATAGTACATTGTTAAATGATGACTTCTTTATAGATTTGATTCATTCTTTTGATACTGTTATTAAGTCTGCGGATTCTTTTGTCCAAACGATAGGCGGAATACCCGGTATGATTTCTACAATCAGCGCAATGCTTCTGCCTATTTTAAATAAAAAGATTCCAGATGCTTTTTCTAATATCTTACAAAATTTAAAGATAACATTTGGTGTAGCGCAGAAAGAAATCAAAGAAACGCAAGATACTACAATTTTAAATCTTAAAAATGCACAAGAATCGAAGAGATATTCGGATTCAGAAAAAATGTCATTCAAAGCACAAGAAGTAGAATTAACTATGAAACAAAAACTTCAAGATGCTGAATCAAGGATGACAGAAGAACAACAAAAAAAATATCTTCAAATGATAAAGACTACAAAAGCTACTTTAGACCAGGCGGCAGCTTATCAGAGATTGAGTGAGAATATTGGAGAAACAATTGAAGTAGATAAGCGAGAAATGTCAAGAAGTTTAAGAGGTTCCTATAGAGAAATTTATAGTTATAATGAAGAAGCTGCAAGACAAGGACGTAATTTACGAGGTAGAAACATTCCTCTAAGAACGCCTGAGCAGACAGAAGCTTTACGAGTAGAAGAAGAGAAAAGGAATAGACTCCAAGAAATAAATCATGCTTATACAAGCCTTACAGGTGCAGCTCTGCCGGATAATTTTACCACTTCTATAAAAAATATTCTTGAGAGAACTGAGAAAAACTTACCTCAGATAGATGCAAATCATCCTTATAATGTAGACTTTGATGAATTATTTTCATTAGATGAAAACGCTCAAGGGAGTATTCTTAGACCAGTGTTAGATTCTATTAAGAAAAGAGTAAAAGAAGCAAGTTATACTCATGAAGTAGGATCAAATATGGAAGATGGATTCAATCTTTTTGAGAACAACGGTCAATTAAAAGGCGGAGATACTCGATCAAATAGAGAAAATGCTTTTAATGCTTATCAGTCTTTGTTTAATCAAATTAATTCGTCTCTACTCAAAGGAGATTTATCTACAGATTTTGATTTAAATGATAGTCTTAAAAATTTAAAAGATTTTGTTCAACAGTTAAATTCAGAAATGCAAGAAGATGGAAGTAATATAGAAGATATTAATAGAAGATTTTCTGAATATTTTAAACAAAATGACATATCAAGTATTTTTGAGAAATATGAGGCAACTATTTTTGACGAGTATAGCGACCTACAAAGTTTTTTATCAGAAACTTTAGGAATAGACAGAAATGCTGTTCGTGAATATATACAAAGATTACAAGAACAAGTAGATAACGAGAACAGAGGAGAAGACCTTTCCACACTTGGAAATAGATTAAGTGAAGAAGACCCGAAGAAAATGGGTAAAGGAGCACAAATCTTTGATGCTACTTCACAGTCTTTAACTACTGTAGCCTCTACTTTGAATGCTACTTCTGCTGCTGCGGATGGCTTAGTTACTGTCTTTGATGATACAGCTTCGGTAACAGAAAAAGTCGGTTCTGTTATAGGTGGACTTACAACCTCTTTATTCGCTTTGAAAGCAATTGTAGACCTAAATAAAACTGCTATTTTAGAAGAAATTAACTCAAGATTAATGTCTAAAATGGGTAATTTAGGTACTGCAATGGGCGGCAATGCTTTTCTAAAGACTCTCGGACCAATAGGTATCGCCGCAATTGTTGCAACAGTAGCTGGAATCGCTTATAAGACATATAGAGAATATCAGTCTAAAAATTATAAAGAACAAACTGAACAGTTAGGAAGAGCGGGCAGTGTACAAACAGAAAATACTTCAAATCTAAAAGAAGAGTCTGATCAGGTTAAAGAATTAAGTTCTTCTTATGACGCTTTAATTGAGCAATATGAAAAAGGAACTCTTTCATCTGATGACTTAAGATTAAAAGCTCAACAGCTTTGCGAGCAATATGGAGATACTGATTTAGCTGTTAAATCTTTAACTTTATCTTACAAAGAGTTGCAAAAAGCAATTCATGAGACAGAACAAAATGCTGCAAAAGCGACTGCGGAGTCTGCGAGAACAGAACAGTCTATCTACAAACAGCAAATGTCTGCCGCATTGAGGTCTGCCGCCTATGATGATAATAAATATCGCAATGGTAATATTAAATTAAAGAGTACTCTTTCTGCCGATACAGCAACTACTTTATCTAATTTAGGAGTGCAAATAATAGGAAAAGAAATTTCTATTTCTTCTCTTACAGATGCTTTAGCAAAAGATAGCGCCGCAGTAATAAAAGCTTTAAATATAGATTCTAGTAAAGGTGCTATTCAATTACAAAAGTATATCGAACAAAATGTTCAATCTGCTATTGATAGTTATAATGACGCTACAGATACTTTTACTTCTGCTATTGAACAGTCTATTTCTACACAATATTCTAGCATATCTATAAAGAGTGCAAAAGAATTTACTAAATACGCTAAAGAAATGGCTAATCAAATTCAAGAAGAAGGAATTTTTGATACTGAAGAAGAAGCTGAGCAATGGGCAGTAAAAGCACTAAAAACGAGTAATTCAAGTGATAATATTTCAAAATATGCTCAAAGTGCTTTAATCTCTTTAGACAGCTATGAAAAAATATTTTCAAACGCTTTAGAGAGACAACAAAAAGAGGCTGATCAAAAGACTTATTTAAAGAATTTACAAGGTTCAACTTTAGATAAATATAATGCATTAGTAGATTATTTTGGTGGAGAAGAAAATCTTCCGAAAATGATTCGTGAAGTAGTTGAAAATTCTCTTAAAGACTTACGTCTCTCTGGTGCAGATGTTGGAGATAGCTATGCGGAATGGGCAAATAGAAATGGTGGAATTTATGATTTTAAGGTTAGAGATTCTATAAATGCTTATTTGTCTTCTGTTAATACAGAAGAAGATCAGAATCAACAAATGTTGAGTAAAGCAGAAAAATTTAAAGACCAGTATGAAGAACTATTATCGGATAAAACTTTAACAGAACAATCTTATCTTGCGGATGTCCCATTTTTAATCTATCAGTCATGGTTAAAAAATGGAGAAAATATTCAAAAAGCTGTTGAAGATATCTTTAGTGGTAATCAAGAAGCTATTCAATATCAAGGAGAAAGAGCAGCTTCTACTTATCTTTTAGGAATTGCTGAAGGTATTGCAAAGAATAAAAATCAGATTACTGCAAAAACAATTCAAGAAGGTCTTGATAATTATAACATCGGTGACCTATTAGGTGCAGATTCTAAGACTATTGCCAATATGAGCGCCACTTCTCAAGGCACTCTTTATATGACGAGCTATCTTGAAAATTTAAGAAAATTACAAGCTAGTCCCGAAGCAAAGCAAGAGTGGTTGAATGTTCAAAAGCAGAATAAAGAAGCTTATGAGAAACTAAATCAACAATACTTAGATAAGTTTGACAATGATAGTTATAAGCAGTTTAAAGATATTGCTCAAGAAATTGGAGAAAACGGTCAATTAAAATACGGTGTTACTCAGAAACAGCTTGAAACTCTAGCTACTCAGTATAGCAGTCAAGGAGACAATGCCTTTAAAGATAGTGATGTCTACAATAAACTTTTATCTGGTGGAAAAAGTGAATCTGAGATAAAAGCTTTATTAAATAGCTATAATGAAGCTAAAAAAGTAAAAGATGGTTATGATAAACTTAAAACAAGCATAGTTGATGTCACTAATAATACTTATGATTATAAAAAAGTTTCTGAAGAATTAACTACTCAACAGAAGAATGTACAATCTTCATTAGATAATATTCAGTCTAGTTATAATACTTTGAAGTCAGCTATTAAAAGCTATAATACTTATGGTATTATAACTCTTGATAATTTGCAGTCTTTAATTCAGATGAGTCCAGAGTATCTCCAATGTTTAGTCGAAGAAAATGGACAACTGAAATTAAATAAGCAAGGCTACCTTGAATTAACAAAAGCAGAATTATATAATTCATTAGTTACAGAAGCTAATCAAGTTGCGGCAATCGCTGCGGCAATCGCTGCTGGAGAAACTTTATCTGAGTCACAACAAGCTTATCTAGCTATTTCTTCCGGAGTAGCTGCCGCAAAAGAAGAGGAGATTAACTTAACTCTTCAATCTGCACAGGCTTCTCTTACAGAAGCAAAAGCAAGGAATGTCGGAAATCAAGCTCAATTAGATCAAATTGCCATTTGGGAAAAAGCAATTAATGCTAAATCAAAAGGTATTCAAATTGGTCTTGAACAAATTGATAAGCTCAATTTAGATAATTTAGATACATTCTTAACAGGTTCAAGAGAAAAGAATAATAAAAAATATTACTCTGATGAATTTGATAGATACTGGGAAATTAAGAAAATTATTGATGAAGTTACTCATGCAATGGAAAAATTTGAAGAAGTTCAAAGTCATTTGTTTGGACAAGAACTTGTTACAAATTTAAAGCAAGTTAATGAACTTTTAACTGAACAAAAAGAAAATTACGAGCAGTTAAGAGAATTTCAGCTTCAAGAGGCAGAAGAATTAAGAACCGCATTGTCAGCTAATGGCGCAGAATTTGATGAACAAGGATATCTGACAAATTATGCGGATGTTACTTCTGCAATGTTTTCTGCTTATGCGGGAGATGATGAATCTGAAGTTTATACTCAATTTAAAAAGAATATTGAAAGATATGATTCTTTATTCTATTCTGAAATGGTAGAAACTTTAGATAATATTGAATCGACACATAGAAAAATTCTTGAAAATAATTTGAAAGCATGGGAAACAGAAATCGAAATTAATCTTGATTTAGCGGAAGCAAAGAGAGAATGGAAAGAGTTCTTTTCTTCTGTTTCTAAGGATTTTAAATCAATATACACAGATTTTGATAAAGAAATTCTATCTGCCGCAGAAAGTTTTAGATTATATAAAGATAGTAATTTTGCTATTGATTATCAAGCTGTTCAATCTATCAAAAATGAGATTGATAAGATTCGTAGTGGAGAAGGTAGTGATATCTTTTTAACTGAATCAGAAGCTGCAAATAACCTTGTAGAATACAGTAATAAATTAAGAGAAGATGCTCAGAATCTATACGAGCAGTGGCAGAATGCTTGGGAAAGTTATGTTAGTTCTGTTGATCAAGTTGTTGATAAATGGAGTACTTTAATTTCTAAATTTGATAGAATTAATGATTCTTTAAGTCATCAGGCAACAATGATAGAACTCTTATACGGTGATACGGAAGATGCTACAGGATTTAATGCACATTTGTATGAGGTTCAATCCAATAACACAATTGCTCAAATGACAGCTTTGAAAGAAGCCACTTCTTCTTTACAAAAAGAGTATGAAGAATTATTAGAAGCAGGAGCCTCTGAAACAGATAAAGATGTTCAAACTATTAAAACAGCAATAGAAGACAATGAGAAAACAATGGAAACAACTATTGAAAATTATTTGAATACTATTCAAAGTCAATTTAAAAATAGCATTTCTATTGCTCTTAGCCAATTAAGTAAAGTTATGAATGGCGGAATTAGTCAAGACGATTTTACAACGAGATGGCAAGATGCTACTAAGTATTCTAAAGAATATTATGATAATGTTGAAAGAATTTATCAAGTTGAATCTTTAGAACAACAGTGGCAAAAAGCAATAAATAATACTTCTACTTTAAAATATCAGCAAAGATTAAAGGAATTAATGGATGCTCAAGTTAAGACACTTGAAGCGAAAGAAAAACTTAATCAAAAAGATATTGAATTGGCTCAACAGCAACTTACTATTGCTCAAGCTCAGATTGCGTTGGAAGAAGCTCAGAATAACAAAAGTACAATGAAACTGACTCGAAATGAAGCTGGTGATTGGACTTATCAGTATGTCGCTGATGAAGACGATATTGCGGACAAACAACAAGCTTTAATGGATGCAACTTATAATTATTATGAGAAAGCTAAAGAGTATTATCAATCTACTGCAAGTGATATAGTATCTTTAGAACAAGAATATTTAAGTAGGATTGAAGAATTAGAGACAAAGGCTTTAACAGCAAGCGTAGAGGAAAGAGAAAAGATAAAAGAAGAAGAAGCTAGATTATATGATTTGTATTATGGTGAAAATGGATATATTACACTTAAGCAAAAGGATGCTGCATATTCTCAACAGCAATTAAATTCTGCAACGATTCTTGAATTACAATCTTTATATGAAATAGATGCTTCAAACTATGAATCTATGACAGAAAAGGAAAAAGAGCTAGTAGATAGTTTAAGAGCAGAAAGCATTAATTCTTATCAAGCTTTATTAGATGCCGTTGCTGGCGGTGGTGGTATCTACGAGCAAATGAGAGATAAGTGTCTGAATGTAAATCAGGAAAGTTTATCTTCTTGGTATGATTTAGCTAATAACATTGTAGCGAGATGGGATGGAGACGGAGATTCTGTTAAAAGTGCTATTCTTGATTTTTACAATAATTGTTTAGCTTATCAACAAGCTTATGATACTGCGGTTCAAGCAGGATGTGAAGCATCGGGTATTAATTTTATGAACTTAACAAATGAAATTGATGCAACAGTTGTAAAGACACAAGAAGCTATTGATAAAGTTGTAGAATTAAAAGAAGAAACTGATGGATTAAGTTATGCGAGAGATCAAGTAGAAGCGATGGGAACTGCTTGGGAAGAAGTTAATAATCAGTTGCTGAATGCTATTGCTAATCTTGAAAATTATACTACTTCATTAACAAATAAAGTAGTATCTGCTTTTGAACAAGTAGCACAAGCCGCTCATATGGCTAATGAAGCTATTGCGAATAGTGGGGTGGGTTCTAGCAATTCTAGTCTATCAGAAGCAGAATCTGATGATGATATTGATAGCAATTCTACTAATTCTTTTAAACTAGATCCTATAAAATCTTTATATTTTGTTACAAAAAGAAAAACAGGATATGAAGGTAATTATTCTGATTTCTTGGAAGATTTAAGAAATGAAGAAAGAGATGGAAATCTTACTACTTATGGGGTAGCTGTTGCTACTAAGGATGAATTAAGTCAGTATTGGGGTTCTAACATTCGAGACATGAGTGATATGGAGCTTGCTGAATTGATTAAAGAGAAACTTGAAAAACGTGATAAAGCAGGTGCGTCTTCCTTTGATACAGGAGGTTATACAGGAGACTGGTCAGATGCTTCTGGTCGTTTAGCTATTTTACATTCTAAAGAACTTGTTTTAAATAAAGAAGATACTGAGAATATCTTAGATGCGGTTTCCGCAGTAAGAGATATTAAGGATATTGGAAATTCAATTATTTCAAGTATTATGCAAAGTATTGGTAACCTATTTAATAGTAATTTTTCTATTAATAGTGTATACCCTCAAACAATTTCAAACGATACTTCTTCAAATAATATTTTCAATATTAATGCAGATTTTCCAAATGCTACTAACGTAGATGAAATAAAAGAAGCGATTCTTTCTTTACCTACGTTAGCCAGTCAATTTCTTTCTCAAAATAAGAAATAATAAATAGGGGTAACTTTAATAGTTACCCCTTTATTTTTTGGTCTAAAATCAATAAATTTTAATAAAGTATTTTTATATTTAATATGAAGAGTAAAGGAGATTAAGTATGAGTGATGTGAATAATTTGCAAAATAGTTTATATCAAACGATGGAGATGTTTGCAAAATACAACAATGAAAATTCTAAATCAACTATTACTGTTGAATGTAAAATAACAGAAATAGTTGATGCGGGATTAAAAGAGTATGTAGTCACATATTTAGGAAATTCATTTACAGCTCATGCTGTAAATGATTATTCTTATACAATTAATGATTTAGTTTATGTTTTGGTTCCAGATGGAGATTTTACAAAGAATAAAATTATTTTAGGTTTAGCTTCTGCTGGCATATCATCAGATACTTCAGATTCAGAAACAGATAAATACTATGAAGTAAGTGATAATCTTTTTTATAATAGAGCATATGATTTTCAAATGTCCTCGTATAGAGACACCGAAGAAAATATATCTATTTTAAGCTCAGACAAACAGCATGGCTTTACAGCTTTTGATGATTTATTTTCTGATTTTTTAAGCCACTATAGAACATTATGTCTAAAATGTAGAATAAAAACTTCTTTTTTAACTGAACAGCTAAATGGGCAAGGCAATTATGGTATTGTATTTACAGTTCCTCTTCAAAGAAAAGGAGAAAATGGAGAAAATGCAATTTCTTTAGTTAGCTATAGCATAGATACTTCTAACATGCTAGGAGATCCTTATAATTTTAATGAATTTATTGAACAGAGTCTATATTTTACAATAGATGAACAATATACTTATAATCCAAATACAGGATATGCTCCTACAATAACTTATTTTTGCAAAGGCTTCCCGCAAGATTCTGAAAAAGCAGAAAAGATTTTTGACATAAATTTTATAGATGTATCTCTACATTTTGTTAAGGAATATCCAGATACAATCTCAAAAGGCTATTGTTTAATAGTTCAAGCTTTAGAAGGTGAAGATTATGTTAATCAATGGTATTCTGAGAATAAAACTTTAACTCCAAAGTTATACATTGATGGAAAAGAAACTTCTTTAGATAAATCAGAAATTTATTGGTTTCAACAGGATGCCAGCATAAAAACAGATTCTCTAAATTATTCCCCTCTTGGCGGATATGGCTGGTCTTGTTTAAATGAAAAGATAGAAGAAAATTTTATTTCGCAAAAAAATATAGTTATTAAAAAGGCAGATGTTGGCAAATCTTGTAACTATAAATGCGTAGTTATTTGTGGAGAAAAACAATTATCTACAACAATAAATCTAAGAGATTTACATGCAGAAAGATATCTAAAAATAACATCTGACAATACAATTTATATAAAAGAGGGTGGCGGCTACGCTAATTTAACAGTGATTTCGCGTATGCCTGAGATAACAACTCGTCCTAGTATGATAGTTAAGGATTACTGGATAATTTCTGATAATTACGATAATTATACTACAGTTGTTTTTAATGAAGATGGATATGACTTAGATTCAGGATTGCAGAGATTACAGAATCCTACTTTTGATGAAGATAATGGGGTTTATGTCTCTAAATACAGATATCCTGTTTATAAGATAGAAGATGGTAAAACTCTTATTTGTACTTCTAAATATCTCTTAGATAATAACGAAAAACTTTTAGCTTCTAATAGTTTATATTTGTATACTTCTGAAAATAGCAATTGCATCTTAAATATTCTTAATGACAATATTGTTTATAAATATGACACCGCGGGAGTATCTCCGGCATCTTCTGCCTACAATGGTCCACTTAGTTGTAGAATAAATTCTTTAATGGCTTTGTCTTATACATTAAGAAAAGAAAATGGAGATTTATTAACAGAAGAAGAATATAAACAAGTATATTTTAAATGGACTATTTCTAAAAATTCTTTATTTACAATAAACGGATGGGATAAGAAAACTGACTATGTATTAGAGGGGTATGGAAATACCATTCAACTATCTTATGGAATTGAAAATAAATACAATGTTGATTATGCTAACGGACAAATTTTCTTAGAGGTAAATTATGCAGGCTTGTCTAGATATGCGACCGCCGCAATTTTATTTACAAAAGAAGGAGAAAGTGGAACTAATGGAACTGAATTTGTTGCTAGACTTGTTTATGGCGGTTCTGGTCCAGATAATTCATTTACATATGGCGCGTTAGATGAATATGGACTTGAAAAAAAATTAAAATTAGTGTATAATGTAAATGATAGAAATAACATATATTATTTACAAACAAATAAGAATATTGAAACAAATGAAGTAGTAAATAAATTAATTGATACTATTGAAGATGCCAGGATCTTTCCTCTTGTCTTTAAAAATGGAAATAAAATAGATAGTACTCAGTACTCTTGGGATATAGAATATTCTTTCTTTGACAATAGGAATTTAAAAGTTCCATTTTCTATTGTAACAAACGATTCTACAAAATCAGCTAGTTTATCGGTTAAAGATGATGAAAGATTAGAGATTAAAGAAGATGGTACTGGACCTTGTGTCATTTTACAAGGAAAAGTCACAATTAAAGAGAATGGAAATTCGACAGGAACACAACAAATACTCTATTGCTATTATCCTATTGATATTATTTTAGTTGATTTTGATGTAAGTAAGATTAATCTTAAAGAAATACCTTCGGTAGATGCGGGGTATCCTGAAATAATGTATAATACAGATGGATACAATCCTAGCTATGATAGTGATAATCCTTTTGTTTTTAATACATATAATTATTCAAATATTGTAAAAAATTTTTATGCAACGAATAGATTTGTTGAAAAAGAAGAAAATAATGTTATTTATATCATACCATCCAATAAATATGAAGATGGTCAAAGTAGAAATTATGCATATTTAAAGTGTTCTAATGAATATGGTAATTTTTATTATTATCGTCCAATTGTATTATATTTTAACAGATATACTATGAATAATATAAATGAATGGGACGGTAATAAAATATATACTGGAGAAGATGATACTTATTTATTATCTCCTCAATTAGGAGCCGGTATTAAAGAAAAAGATAATTCTTTTACAGGGTTAGTAATGGGTATCCGAGATACCAATAACAATACTTCTTCTTCTCAAGTAGGTATGTTTGGATATTATCAAGGAATTCAATCTCTATTTATTAATGCAAAAAATGGTTCAGCTATATTCGGAACAAAAGCAATTAGTAATGAAACGGGAGTTACAAATACAAGTGGACAAATTATTATAGATCCTACTTCAAACAATGCAATGTTATATAGTAATAGTTTTTGGAAAGAATATAATAAAGATGGACTTCCAAAAAACTATAGTAAGAGCAATAGAAACAATGAGGGAATGCTAATTGATTTATCTACTCCAAGTATTGAATGGGGTAATGGAAATTTTTCTGTAACAAAAGAAGGATATTTAACTGCGGTTGGCGGGGGTAAGATAGCAGGCTGGAACATTGCAGATACTCTACTTTATAGCGAAGGAGCTGGAACGAAAGGTGGAGTCACGTTAGATTCCGGAGCATCTGAGGCTTCCGCAGATGATTATGATTTTGCTATTGGAAAAAGATATTATAAATATGGAGCTGGAAAAATATATTCTCACAACTTAAAAGAATGGAAAGAAGTCCCTTATAATTCTCTTTCTAAAGCAATCAATTATAGAGTTCTTGCAAAAAATAATGGATTCCATTTGAGTAAAGATGGCTTATCTATTGGTAGATATTTTTCCGTTGATGGAAAAGATGGAGAATTAAGAGCGGGTTCTGGTGTAATTGGATATTGGAATATTTCTAATGAAAATGGTGCATTATGGGGTAAGTTCGGAAATAATTATGCTTTTATTGGAAATAATAATCCTACAGATAATAATGAGGTTGCTACTTTATTTGCAATTAAACCAGTTTTCGATAGAAAAGGTTATGATTTATGGAATGTTAATGGATATGGTCATATGAATTTTATGACAGATGATAATGCTATTGGTATTACAATGCATACTTCTTATAATTCTGTAACGGGTATTTCAACTCCAATGGCTACTTTTACAAAATCTACTATTGAAATAAATCATACTCCGGATGAAGCGCATCCTTCGATACCTAATATTAACACATTAAATAATCAATTTGATTATTCAATGTGGATTCATGGTGGAAAAGTGGAATTTAATGATGTAGATAGTTTTTATATAAATGGAATTGATGTAATAACAGCTTTAAAAGAAGGAGTTGGAAGTTTAGCTCTTCCCGAAGTTGTAGACTATGAGGTAATAACATTATGAAAAAAATAGCTCAAATTGGACGTAAAAATGTATCAATCTCTTGCACTTCAGCTTCTTCTTTGTCAAAAGAAGATCAGTTAAAAATTTTGCAAGAATTAAAAAAATTTTTACAATCTTATAATAAAGAAGAATTTTATGATATAGCATATGATGCTGGATACCCTGGATACTTTATCACACTAAAGCAAAACTCAGAAATAAATCTCCGCGGTTATTTATATATGGATTTGATATCTAGCACAGATAAAAACGGAAACTTAATTAATATACCTGTAGTGTATTTAAAAACGCGTAATATGGGATCAACTAAGTATTCTAGCGCTGCGGGACCTCTTTGTTATTATATGGATAACATTGGTAATTATTGGAATTTTAATTTTAATATAATTTATTATGATAAAGATAATTATATTTTATTTTCTGAAATATTAAATGACTACAATGAAGATAAAATTATTAGAAGTATGGCTTTTTCAATTTTTACTTTAGGCAGTCGATCTCTTGGATATGAAGGGGATTATGTATCGGGCACTAGCCGTCTTCTTGTTCACTCTCCTAGGACTGAAATTGGTAAAGCATATGACGTTATGGCAGATGTCTCGACATATAATATGAATTTTAATAATATTACAATACTTTGTCCTTTAATGTTACAAGAAGTTTTGGATTTCGGTGACCACATAATTTTGCCATATCAATTTTTATCTTCTTCTCATCAACAATATCGAGATAACACATTTTATTATAATGAGAGTTATGAATTTTTTCAAATTAAAAAATATATTTTTTATTATTGTCCTAGTACAAGATATCCATGGTGTTATTTAATAGGAGTTCAGAATGATTAGAGGAAAAGTAAAAGTTTTTAGATTGAAAAAAATGTCTATATTAGATCGTTTAAAGATTTTTTTGAATGAATTAAATATCGGAGAATTCTCTATAGAGAACAAAAATGATATATATGATATTACTTTTTTAAATATTAATTCAGCTAGTTTTAGTATGCGTTATTATTTAGAAAAGGATTCTTTAATTATTCGTATTGATGTTGACAATAACTATCAGGAGTGTTTTAAAATTACTCCAAATAAATTTTTAAATTGGGCTGAAGTTTATTTTGAGAGAAAAAATGAAATGAATATTCAATCATTTTTTCTGTTTTCGTACTATCAATCATTTTTAGTAAAAAGCGAGAGAGAAGGAGATACCTATCTTGGAGGCAAATTTCAATATGTTTATAATAATTTCATTTTTTTCAATATTAGATTACAAGATTTAAAACAGTTTTTTCCCAAAAAAATTAATGGATATCAAATAATTCCTATACCCAGAAAAGCAAATCTCAATGTAAGTACTTCCGGATTTCTTATTAAGAAATATTTTTATGCTTTTGGAGAATATACTCATACAGTAGCTTCAGGTTTTCAAATATCTTTAACAGAACCTTATCGTTCTAAGACAGATGATGTTTTTTATCAATTGATAGCTAATCCAAAAGGAATAAACGATAAAGATTTAAATTTTATAAAAATAAAAGATAGTTATTTTTGTTATTTTCAAGTGCCTGATTATAATGCATTTTTAATTGCAATAGAGCCAAATATTGAGATTATAGAGGAGATAGAAGATGGAAGAATTAAAACAGAACATTATAAAACTTTGCAATGAAAGTCAATTGCCTTTAGAAGCAATTCTTTTTGTTGTAAGAGATACTTATAGAGATATAGATGAGGCTTACAGAGCTTATAAAGAACAATTAAAGAATAATGAAGAGAAGAAAGGAGAATAATGGCAAGTTATACATTATATCCTCCAATTATAGATTCAAGTGCTCCTGCTTTTGCGGGAGATACTTGTACATTAACTTTTCAGTTATCAAAATATTCTACAGAAGAAAAACCAATAGTTCAAACACAAGTAGCTATACTTAAAAAGAATACTGGACTAAGTGTAGTAAACAAAGATGAAAACGAAGATGGGAGATTTGGTTCTTCAGGTATTTTAATTATCAACGCCGCACCTTACCAAGACAGTGAGGATGAAAATTTATGGCATATAGATATTAAAAATAATGACATCCGCGGAGGATGGGAAATAGGTTCTTTATATAAAATTCAACTAAGACTTTCAACAGTACAATATACTGATACTTCTATTGGACAAACACAATGGCTAGTTTTAAATGCAAATAATTTTTCAGAATGGTCTACTTTTTGTGTTGTAAAAGTCACTGACACCCCTCATATAGAAGTTGGTATTTCAGATATTGTCAAAGATTCTACTTTGGACTTATATGCATCTTATAATAATAACGATATCACAGAGTTACTTTACTCTTATCAAATTATATTATTAAAAGATAATGAGATTTATGAACAATCAGATTATTTATATAGTAACACTTATTTTTCTAATTCTTTAATGCATTATCTATTTAAAAAACAACTAATTAACGGAAATTATAAATTGAAAATTGCATTTACTACTATAAATTTTTATTCTGATATATATGAAAAAAATTTTACAGTAGAGGTAGATGAAGAAAAAAAGTTAGATATTGTAGCGATTACTAATGAAGATATGAAGCCATTAGAAGAAGATGATGGAAGAATTAAATTAAAGCTATATAGCGAAAGTGATTTAGAACTTTCCGGTGTAGTACTATGCCTTTGCCGCACAGATGCTTCTTCTGATTTTCAAGTATGGACAGATATAAAAGAAGTAGTTTGTAATGGTAAAGTTAATGATTTATCTCCTATTTATGACAACACAATAGAGAGTGGTGTTTGGTATAGATATGGTGTTCAAGCTATCTATGGAAGAAAAAGAAGCGTTATGAATTATCTCCCTACTGAAACAATAAGAGATTTTGAATATAGTTTTTTAATCGGTAAGGGTGGACGGCAACTAAGATTACCATATAATATTTCGATTAGTGACTATTCTTACAATATTGTTGAAACAAAAGTAGATACTATAGGAAGTAAGTATCCTATTATTATAAGAAATGGAAACACTAAATATAGGACTTTTCCTTTGGCGGGAGTCATCACTTTTAATATGGATGAAAATAAATTATTCATATCAGATAAGGAGTTATATGGAGTTTCTGATGATATTGTAAATAAATATAATTCAAGATTGTTGGGTATGAACGATCAAAAAAGAGAACATAATTTTAGAGAAGCTGTTATTGATTTTTTACAAGATGGGAAGCCTAAGCTATTTAAATCTGCTTCAGAAGGTAATATAATTATTCGGTTAATGAATGTAAAAGTTCAACCACAGCAAAATCTAAATAGGTTAATATGTAACTTTAGTGCAACTGCTTATGAGATAGCAGATTGTAATATGGATAATTATTTAAAATATGGATTTTATTCAAGTGAGGCTAGCTTATGATAGATGCTTTTCAATCAAATATTAATCCAGTTAAAGACAGTAGTTTTTTAAAACAATTAGACGAACAGCCTGAGAAAACCTTTTATACTAAAATAATTGTTTTAGGTAAATTAAAAGTGTTAAACTCTTTATCTTATGATGCGGATGTTCCTATTCGTTCTATCGAAGGAAGAGTAAAGTCTGGGTCTATCTCGATAAACGGCGCCTCCGCGGTTAGAAGAGCGGGTTCTATTTCTTTTGTGGCAGAAGAAGAACAAAATGATTTGACAGATATTGATAATTTATTGTCTATGAATAAAAAAATAAAGATATTAATAGGAATAGAAAATTATGTTAATAACAGATATCCTTCTATTGTTTGGTTTAATTTAGGTATTTTTGTTATTTCTAATCCATCAATATCTCACAATTCTTCTTCTGTAGATATTAACTTGCAATTAAAAGATAAGATGGCTTTATTAAATGGAGATTGTGGAGGTAATCTCCCTACTTCTGTTACTTTTGACAGTTATAATCAGACTATTGGATATTTAGAAATTGCAGATTGGGATGGTACAGAAAGTGATTTAAAGAATAAATATCCAGAGAATCCAAATAATTACACGATATACGGGTTTAAAAATAAAACGACAGAGGAAGTAAAATATTTAAAATGGGATTCTACAACAGGCTGGGAAGATGGCTCTTATGATGTTGTTGGTAATACAATATCTGTTCCGCAAAGAATATTCGATATTATTCAAACGTTGGTCTGTAATTATGGTGGAGAGGCTATTGAAAATATTGTAATTAACGATGTCGTTTTGGAATTAAAAAGTTTAGTCAGATATATAGGTAGTGATTCTCTATATTACAATGCAAAAACAGGAAAATATACTTTAAATGCGAAAGAAGCTAGTTCTTCTACTGGCGAATTACTTGAGAATTGGGTTCCTTATAGTTATAATGAAGATTGCGGTTATATTTATACGGATTTCACCTATCCCGGTTCCTTAGTCTCTTCTATTGGAGATAATGTAGTTACCATTTTAGATAAAATAAAGAATGCTTTAGGAAATTATGAGTATTTTTATGATGTAGATGGGCGTTTTATTTTTCAAGAAAAGAAAAATTATTTAAATACAACTTATGATCCAGTAGAAAAGATATATGATGTGGAAGGAATTTCTACAAATAAGTATACTGTTAGTTCTAAAGGAGAAATTCTTAACAATGAAACATGCATATTAGACTTAAGCAATACTTCTAGTTCAATTTATACTTTTGCAGAAGGGAGTGGATTGATAAGTTCTTATTCAAATACTCCTAATTATGAAAATATCAAAAATGATTTTCATATATGGGGTAAAAATAAAGACGGATTAGCGATCCATTATCATTTAGTAATAAAAGAAAAGCCTACTAACTTTAATTCTTATAAAGTAGTTTATTTAAAAAATAAAAATAATGAGTACACTGGAAAATTAAGATTAGCAACGCCGCAAGAAATTGGAAATGAATCTGCAATAATAGATGAAGAAAGTTTAATTTTATCTAATTCTACCATAGAAGAAGAATTATTAAAAATAAATATTTCAAATGCTACAGTAGATAATGATACTCTTGTTTTTCCCAATGGAGCTATTGAAAGTTATACTCCTAGTGATTGGAGAGCTGAACTTTATATGAGAGGTTTGACAAAACAACAGCTTCATCAAAGACCAGATATTTATGAGCAGGAGATTTTAGATTTATTTGATTCTATTTATAATATGAAAGAGAAAAAATTTAAAGAAGATATCTCTAATAATGCGAATAATTTAACATATTGGATTGATTATATAAATCCAAAATATTTAGAGGATATTTCTGTAGATTCGATTGGAACAAAAATGTATAGCTATCAAAAAGATAATATTATTAAATTATATAATAATGATGTTCCAAACAAAATAATTATTAATACTAATGCTACTGATTTGTTAAAATGGAATACTAAAGTAAAGTGTGATAAAATTGGACAGTCATATAGTTATGTTACAAAAAATGTTTATGATAAGTTAGCTATTGGAACTGCAGGATATACTGCACAAGAAGTAGCTAGAGATTTGCTTTATCAATATACGAATTTTTCTTCTAGTATTTCTTTGAGTAGTATACCTATTTATTATTTGGAACCGAATTGTACAATTAGTGTTTTTGATAGGGCGGCGGGCATTGCAGGAGATTATACAATTTCTTCTATTTCTCTTCCTTTAGATATGAAGGATAGTATGACAATTTCTGCGGCACAAGCTTTAAAAAGGATATAGAAAGGATTCTTATGGCAGACATTTCAAAAACAAAAGTTAATAATGAAACTTATAATATTAAAGATTCTTCTGCAAGAACAAATATTGAAAATATTTTATCTTCTTTATCTAGTTTAATTCAATCATTTAAAAATTTAGGTAGGGTAGCAAAAACTAATGATTATAATGATTTGGATAATAAGCCTAATATTCCAGCAGAAAGTCAAGATTATTCTAAATCTAAATTAATTATAAATGGTAAAGAATATAGACCAGCAGATAATAATACTGTTACGATGAATATAGAAGTGCCTAATGTTATTGATAGTTTAACAGAAACTTCAAAAGGCAAAGCCCTAGATGCTTCTCAAGGAAAAGTATTAAAAGACTTAATAGATGAAAAACAAAATCTATTAAAACCAGGACAGAATATTACCATAGAAGAGGATGGTACGATAAGTGCTCAGGGCGGAAGTAGCGGACTTTCTTCTCTAAATGATTTAAGAGATGTAGTTATTTTAGATCCTGTAGAAAATCAAATACTATATTATGATAATGAAAATAAAGTATGGATAAATAAAACCCTATCCATAGAAACGGTTTCTTTGTTATCAGAATTAAAAGACGTTAGTTTAAATTCTGTTGAAGATAGTCAAATTTTACAATATGATTCTACAACTAATAAGTGGATAAATAAAACCCTAGAAAAAGGAAATGAGGTATCCCTTGGTATCGAATTAATTAATACCGCCGAGGATGGAAACATTGCAGTAGGAAAGTACAATAAACAAGATGATAATGCAACTTTTATTGTGGGTAATGGTACATCAGATTCTTCTCGTATTAACAGTTTCTCTATTGGTGCGAAAAGCAATGTCTATGGATTAAATTGTACTTCTTCTGGTCTTGGAAGCTGGGCAACTAATGTAGCAACGACAGCAAGTGGAGATTATTCACATGCGGAAGGTCAGTCAACTACAGCCAACGGTTCTTGGAGTCATGCGGAAGGATATAATACTCGCGCATTAAATAATGCAGCCCATGCGGAAGGTCAAGCAACAACTGCAAATAGCTTTTATTCACATGCAGAAGGTTTATCGACTTTAGCTACAGGATTTGGATCTCATGGAGAGGGAAATCGCACAGCAGCAAATGCTGACTATTCACATGCGGAAGGTAATTCTACTACAGCAAGTGGGAGTAGTTCTCATTCAGAAGGTAATAATACGTATGCTCAGGGACAAAATTCTCACGCTGAAGGACAAAATACTACAGCTTATATGACAAATGCTCATAGTGAAGGTTTCAATACTTGTGCCGCAGGTCAAAACACTCATACTGAAGGAGAAAATACAGTGGCTAGTGGACCTAATTCTCATGCTCAAGGATCTTATACAACTGCAAGTGGAGTAAATAGTTGCTCCTGTGGTTCTTTTACTGTCGCCTCTGGAGAAAATCAAACAGTTATTGGTAAAAGGAATATTGAAGATACTGAAAATAAGTATGCTTTTATTATAGGAAATGGTGAAGCAGAACCATCAAATGCTTTTACTATTGATTGGGAAGGGAATCTTGGAGGAAAAAGTTTTAATAATATTGAATTCAAGATAGAAAATGATAATTTAATTTTAACAGATTTGACAAGTAATAAAAATTATAAAGTAAATTTAACACTTGTTGAGTAGGAGATGTTTTTAAAACATCTCCTTTTTTTTTTGGTCGCTATTACTTAACTTTTTAGTTTAAATTTTTATATTTAATATAAAGAAAGAAAGTTGAGGATTTTAATAGATGTATAAAATGACTTTAAAGGAAGCAAGTGAAAAATTAAATCTCCATGAATCAACAATAAAAAGTAATTTCAGAAGGACTCAAAGAAGATTGCTTGAAAAGGAAAATATCTTTTTTGCTAAGGTGGGTAGAGGAGAAGCTGCAAGATATATCATTGCTAATATGGAAGATGTTGATGAAGAGGAGCTAAAACTGCTATGAGTAAAATTTTAAGTATCGATGCCAGTACTAAGAGCACTGGTATTGCTATATATAACAACAGAGAACTAGAATATTATGAATGTATTACAGCAAGTAATTCAGATGTTCTAAAAAGAATAAAAATAATGACTTCTCGAATAGAAGAAATAGTAAATGAATATTCAATAGATGAAATTATTATGGAAGATGTATTACCGGAAGATGTCAAACATAATCAAAATGTTTTTAAAGCTTTACATTACTTACAAGCAAGTGTAGTTTTAAAAATGCATGATTATAAGAAAGAAGTTCAATTAGTAAATGTGAATCGTTGGCGGAAAGCTTGCGGGATTACAATTGGACGTTATGGAGTGCGGTCTTCCGCAAAAGTTCAAGATATGAAATTTGTCAAAGATACTTTTGGAATAGATGCTAATGATGATATTTGTGATGCTATTTGTATTGGTTGGGCTTATATCAATACGAATCTTTTTGAAGAAGAAAAAAATGAATTTGCTTTTTAGCATAAAAAAATGGGGAATGAATAAATTCATTCCCCATAAATTTGTTTATATATATAATTGGTCAAAAATAAGATTTCAGAACCATAAGTAGCCATTAGGTCGGCAAATAATTCTTCTTCTTTAATATTAATGTTAATACCATAACTAAACATTGCCGCATGAGTTATTTCATGGCATAATACTTTCCAAGTTTTTTCTTTACTTAGCATATTATTAATATATATCGTTGAAGTAGAATCATTACAAGAGCCAATTGTAAATGTACCATTTGGTTTTTTTAATTCTTTATTCCAGGGCGGGACAAATAAAATGTCCCATTCCCTGTTGTTTATAATAAACATTTTATATCGCTATTTTAGCAGATAAAGTAGCGATTTTGTTCTTTAACATTTGTTTTTCTTCTGTTGTAGCGTCTTTAATCATCTCTGTAATATCCGTACTTAATTCTTGAAGATATTCTTCTAAGTCTTTCATTTTTTTATTCTCATCTCTATGCATCTGTTGAGATTCCATATACATACGTCTTTTTTCTGGACTTCTACCTTCTCTTGGATCTCTTCCTCTTGTTGTTTCTCTCATATCTGCATTATGGACATTATACATATCATTTTCACCATAATATCTAGGATACATAGAACGATTGTAATAGTCATAATTCCAATCTTCTTTTGGCATTATCCTTTTATTATCATGATAATAACGAGAATATTTATGTTCTTCAGAATTTTCTTCTTTCATTGCGTCTGTTATTGTACAATAGTAGCATGCTTCCGCTAAATCTTTAATCATATCAATAGCTTCACCAAGTTCTTTTGTATCAACATTTTTAATATCCGTAAGTTGTCCTTGAACAACAGAGATAAGTTGATCTTTCATCATTTTTAATTCTTCCATGTTAAGCTACCCTCTCTACAATTAAATTAGCATTCTGTACATCTATTGTTACGCCACTTGTATTGACTACTCCTATTGTTGAGCAGCAACAAGCTGGAACATTAAGATAAATTGATGCTCCTACATTAAAATATTCTTCTACTGCGGCAGGCGTTACAATCATCGTTGTTGTAGCTACTGGCTCTCCATCTACACTAATAGCAAGTGAGATAGGGCCCGCTGTGCCACCTGTAGGTAAAGCGATATTGCCTCCAAAATAAACTTTAAATCTAGCTCTACATTGAGTAGAAGTCAGGCCTCGTAATTTAACGAGACCCGAACCTTCTCTATGCAAAATGGAGCAATTACCTGGAACAGCAGTGCTAGTAAAAGTTACATTATTTCCGGCAGTTACAGTTTGAACTGCATTGTTTGTAATCTCCATTAGTTATCCTCCTTAAACAGTTCCGTTACAAGCACATCCGCATCCGCGATAACCATAGGCACCTGTGTATGGATTAGGAACCTGATAAGCTGGAATAGGATTTGGACTAAGTGCATTTACTAAATAGCTATTCTGTGCAGCTTGACTTGCAGCAAACTTAAGAGACTGATTATCAGCTGTAAGAGCTGTAATCTTATCCTGTAAAGCCTGAGTCTGCATATCTTGGATAGCACCTAGAATACTTCTAGTATTTGCATCAGCATTCATTGTTATTGATTGTGCAGCATCAGCAACAGCCTGTCTTGTTTGACATGACTGTTCAGCAAGACGATAATTTAGATCAGCAGACTGTGTTGCAGACTGATAACGATTATCGCAGCAGCACTGGCTTAACTGATTACTTAAAGCAGTAATTTGTCCAGTTACAGCATTAGTATTCTGCATATCTGCAATAGTTTGCTGTGTAATGTTGTCATTGATCTGACCAAAACCTGTTAGCATTCCAGTATTCATCGCATAAAAGCCATCGCAAATGCCATTATTAACGCCATCAAGCTTTCTTTCGAGATTAGCAAAATCAGATGTTAGAATATAACCATCTGTGATACCAGAAGCTGTTGCTTCTCTTCCTCCGCCGAAAAGTCCATTTCCATTACCCCAGCCGCCAGCAAAACAGAATAAGAATAGGATGATGATCCACCAAGCTCCTCCGTCTCCACAGAAGCCGTTGTTATCATTGCGCCCTGTAGCTGCGGCAATGTCTGCTAATGAGTAGCCATTGTTTGAATTGAACATAAGAGTTCCTCCTTGAAAATTTATTATTTAAGCCCAAGTTGATTCTTAAAGGCATTAAATTCTTTATCAAAGTCTACTCCTCTTTGCTGACATATATTTCGTGCTATTGTTTCTATCTCAGCAGTTTTATTATTTTGGGCTAAATTTAATAAATTTTGTCCCATAGGAGTTTGACCCATTCTCTGTTGGAGGATATTCATAACTATTTGTTGAGGATTTTGTCCACGCATCATCGCTTGAATAACTTGCATTGGATTAAAGTTTTGTCCTTGCATTCTCTTTTCTCCTTTCTATTAGAAATTTAACGGAGTCTGTTGTTGATTCTGTGTTGCCTGTGTTTGATTCTCCGTTTTTTGTGTAAAAGAATTTCTTAATTGCTCTATTGCATTTTTAAATTCTTCTTTTGTTACAAAATTTTCTGTAGAAATAGTATTATCTGTATTCGATAGTTGAGTTAATTCATATACATTTAATTCAGCAAAACCATCCATACTAATCTTTTTTGTATAAATTCTTCTATTTGCTAAATCAGGGAATATAAAAAGACTTCCATCAAAATCTATCTGTGCAGCTCTTACTTCTTCTAAAGAACTTACAGGATGTCCTTTTAATCCTTGCGGTTGTACCATTTGTTGAGTTAATGGTTGCGGTTGGTATCCCATATTATATTGTTGTGGATAATTATTATTATATAACAAAAATTTCACTCCTTTCTATCTTTACATTATTATATAAAAATAGAAAGAGGAAAATTTCTATAGGAATCAAGCGAGATTATGTAGAAAAAATATAGATTTTTAGATAAAAAGAAAAAGGGAAGCAAAAGCTTCCCTTATAAAGATATTTTAATTAATTCGTTCCAGTAGAACCAAAGCCACCTTGTCCGCGATTAGTTTCTGTTAAAGTGTCATATGGTACTTCAGTAAAATCAACAGTAGCATACGGCAAAAAAACTATTTGAGCTATACGATCACCAACATTAATTGTTCTTGCTGTAGAACTGTCATTATGTAAAGCAACAATTAGACTACCTCGATAATCTGAATCAATTACACCAACGCAATTCGCTGGACGTAATCCTTGCTTTGTAGCTAAACCAGACCTTGCAAAAACTGCTCCAAAATAGCCGTTCGGAATCTCCATCGCAATACCAGAATCTATTTTTTCTGTGGTGCCAGGCTCTATCGTAATTGTCTCGGTAGAGTAAAGGTCATAGCCTGCTGCATACTCACTTCCTATAGTAGGAATAATTGCATTTTCTTTTAATTTACTAATTCTCATTTTCATTCTCCTTTATTAAAAAACTTTCTGTTTTCTCAGTGTTATTAGGATAACTCATATCATTATATGTAATCTCAATATTTGAAATTGGTTCTTTTTCATCTTGAAAAGCTTTAACAAGAGTTACTCGATACCAGTCTTGAACAATTTCCCCTTTAGCTTTTTGAGTTTTATATTCTGAACTATATTTTACAAGACTCGAGCCAAATTCCTTTTTAGCTTCTTCAATAAGTCTTTTTGCACTACTTTCGTTATCTACTCTCCATTGTTCTGTTGTCTTAATTAAATATCTATTATCCATATTAATACCCTCTAGTTATATTATTAAAAGTATAATTCTTACAATCATAGTTAAGGCAAAAATTTTCTTTTACCTTGTTAGATATGTCTTCAGGTCCGCATAAGTCAATATGATAAATACTATATTCTTTACTTAGAGAATATAATGTTGAACATATCTTTTTAAAATCAAGTGGAACTTCTATTTGTTTAAGACATTCGCCTTCTGAGTAGACCATAATATTCTGTTTCATAATAAATAAATTAAAATCAACGATAATATGCTTCATAATAGTCTCCTCGTTTAAGCTTCAATTATTCCAAAAGAGTAATCAAAAAAGAAATAAAGATAGTTTTCATTTGTTTCAATATCTCTTATCCAAATTTGATAAGCATTTTTTTCATTTTCTACAGCATCAATTCTTAAAATCGTTCCTCTATTCTGTAAAGTAATTTTGAATTTCTTTGCAAAATCTTCTTTATTTGTAATATGAAAAACCGAATAATCGCGGCGATCATGACACAAAAGCATATAATATTTATTATAACTTAGAGTCTTTTCTATCTCTAGTACCTTTCTATTGAAATTGATTGGATCAATAGGATGTTCATTTTTCATAAGCTGCTTGTTTGCTTCATAAATTGTTATTGACGTTTCCATTAAAAATCTTTTCCTTTCTTTAATATCCTTTGATTAGAGGAGCCTCTCCATTTTAAATTATAATCATACAAATCTTGTATGAATTTACCATCTATTAAAGTATCTATATAGGATAAAATCTCTGTCTTATTTTGCTCCCCTAATTCTTCTATTGTATATCCTGTCCAAAGCCAAATCGTATTATTTGGAAAATTTATTCTAAAATGTTTACATAGCTGTAAAACTGTCTGATAATTATAGTCACTTAATGGTTCTCCGCCTAAAATAGACAACCCATCAATATACTCATTTATAGTATTAAATATCACTTTTTCAATTTTTTCAGAATATGGGATTCCATAATTAGAATCCCATAATTCTTGATTAAAACAATTCTCACAACGATGCGGACACCCAGAAAAAAATATTGCTGTTCTTAAACCTTCTCCATTAGAGATACACATTTTCTTTATTTTAGCAATGTTCGCCATAATCAATCTCCTCTGTATCTACATGATATACTCTGTCATGGATATCTTGCGCTCGCCCATCGTTAAATGGGTTCGTTGAGATATACCCACATATTCTAACTGCAATATTCATTTTATCAAAATCATCATTGCCGCAAACTGGACAATGAAATTTTAGATCGTCTCCCATAAATAAATCTGTACAGCCACATTCTTTACAGTATGAAGTTAAAGTGTTTATTTCAGCATACATGATTGTATTATAAATATGCTGAATAATCTTTAATAGTGCATTTGTATTGTTCGACATATTAGGAGTCTCTACATAACTTATTGCCAAAGTCCTTTAGCTGTAAGTTTTTCTTTCACAATATTTTGTAACTCTTGTTTTCTTTCTTCAGAAAGATTTTTAGTATATTCATATTTTTTATTATATTCAGTATCATTATCAAAAGTATTGAATAATTTTTTTTCTGCCAACATTCGTTTATACACTGCTTCTTCAAGTGTTTTAGTATATCCTAAATGGCATCTTATTCCATTTAATCTAATTTCCGGATCCCATCTATTTCTGTCTGACCTATAAGACACTCCTATAAATCCAGAAGTATTGTTAGACATAAATTTTTTATTTAATACATTTTGTTTTTGTTCACATATTCTTAAATTGGATTTTTTATTATTTTTAGGATTGCCGTCTATATGATCCACAACTATATTTTTATTATTTTCATCTCTATTATCCAATCTTAAAATTACCCAACTTAATTCTCTTTGTGTTTTTTTCACTGGCAGCCCTGTAACAATATGGTTGTGAGAAAAGCGCCATTTATGATACTGAACCAAGGACAAATCCTCAGTATCTATAATAAATTCATCTATCTTTTCTGAAGTTACTCCATCATATAAATCTATCATAGTTTCTTCTCCATTTATATGATATTCATTTAAATCATTTTGAGTTCTTGGACAAGAGTCTAAAAAATAACCATGATTATACAATTGATGCATATGCTTGCTGCATAAAGTATAACCTCTCATGCTTATTTTTTTAAAAGATTCTCTTCCACAAATATCGCATTTATACATATTTTTAATCCTTTCGACTATATCTTAACGTAGCAGGAATATTCACTGCTTCACATCTTATGCGCTTCGATTAGTGATAAAATCTAACCTACATTTAGTCAGTACACCTTCTCTTTCGAGCTTGGCACGGGATTTCCAATTAAGTGTTCCCCGTTAGCGAAATAAAATATTTCACACCGCTTTTTCTTGCGTTCACATAATTTCAAGGTGGCTATTTAAAGTTATGTAGAATTTAACCACCTAAGCTTAATTCCTGAAATTCACTTTCTGTTGTCAGCTTCGTAAAAGCATCTATATTTTGAGAAGGAGTAATATGATAACTATTCGTGATATATAATTTATCATTAACTCCTTTTATAATTGGAAAATTCTTTAAAGCTTTTGCAAATTTTTCTGTTGTAGATTCCATAGGAGTACCATATAAAGAGAATCCAATATTGGTTGAATTTTTCCATTCTTCGCATTTTTGATTAAGATACTTCATGATTTTAATTCCTAAATCATGTCCTTTCTTATCGAGAAGAGTCGTTTTAGTCAATACCAAGACAGTTTCCCATAATCCAGCATATCCAAGAGAAATAGATGAATTTTTCCCAAAAAGCAAAGAATCAATTGTTTCTCCTGGTTTTAGTCTTGCTAATGCTCCATGCTGCCAAAGAATAGGGGCAACATCAGATTTAACTCCTAATAATCTATTATGTCTAATCATTAGAGCTTTATAACATAAATCTAACTTTTCATCAAGAACAGTAAAAAAATTCTTATTATTATTAAGAGCTTCTAATGCCACATAAGGAAGATTAATCGAACATACTCCTTGATTAACAATTTATATATTACTATATAAGTTAGACTATCTCTTCTAATTATTCAATGAATTAAAAAACTTATCAACTTCTATTTTTTGTTTTTCTGAGGATAAATTTCTGATATTCTTAAAAAGTTGGTTTGCTTCTTTTTGCTTACCATATTTACGAAATGATTCTGGTTGCTGTCCTTTGAAAAGAGATTTGAATTCTTCTCTCCATTGTGTGGCAACTTTTTTATTTGTTTCTTTATTCTTTAAAATTCTATTTTGCAATTCTTTTTTTCCTTTATCGGTACCATAATATCTTTTTAAACTTTCTGAAACTTTTTCATACCTTTTAATCTTTTCTTCAGGAGACATATCTGCGTGCATCTTTTTAATTTTTTCTTTAAAATCTTTTAAATTTTTTGGATCTTCTAATCTTTTTTATTCGCTTCACCAGCAAGAACTGCTCTTTCATGGCGTTGCTGCTGAGTAGAAGAATTCATCATTATTCGACTACGATCTTCCTTTGTATATAAAGAATTTATATAAGTAAAAGATCCATATCCTCCATCATTTAGATTAATGCATTTGTCTTTAAGTTCTTCTTTTTTATTTTTAATAAGAATTCTTTCTGCTTCATTGAGTTCATTTTCATTATTAAAATATTGCAAAATAGTTTTAATAAGTCCATTTATTCCATATTTTTTTCTATAGCTAGTTATTATTTTCCCGCTACCAAAATAATTGTCTTTTAAATTAGAGGTAGAATGTTTTCCATAATAATAGCATCCATTTAATTTGCTTAATGGATTATCAATTTTAATTTCGTATAAATAGTAATATCTCATTTTAAGCTCCTTTTAGTATTTTTATTTACATATTACACTAATATTAAACACCATGATTAAACTTAAAATGTCCAACTTTTAAAATAATTAGCGAGGCACTTCGAATAGTGACAAAACCTATTCTACTGGGTTACACTCATCGCCCATAGTCGTTACACCTTCCTATTCTACTAGGCTTGGCACGGTATTGTCCCTTAGGAGTTCACCGTTAGCTATATTATTTAATATAACACCACTTTGTCATGTGTTCACCTCGTTTATTTAGTCGGGACGCCCTAAATAAGGAATGTTAAGCGTCCCCAATATTTATGCTGTTCTGGGTCTCCAGCGAGAAAACTACGACAGCCCATACAACTATAAACATCGCCTTTTAATTCTCGCATTTTCTTTGCAGAAATATAATCAGGAACCAATCTTTTTGCACTGCATTCTGCGGCAAGGCTTGTTAGATACCAATATTCGCTATTTTCATAAATATTATTTTCATCAAGAACATATATGAGTTTAGGAAAAGCAGTCGTAACAGGAATTCCTTGGTCGTTCTTAACTCCCGCAATTCTTTGATGTAATATTTCTTCAATAATATTCGCTAAATCATTCTCTTCTGTCTTGGTCTTAGCATCTCCAAGATACATAAAAACTGTCACGAATGGGGCTTGCATGCCCCTCTTATATTTCTATAAGGATTAGACTATCTCTTCATCCGTTCTGGATGGATGGCGCTTCGCAATGAGGACTTTCACCTCAAAGCTACTTCCTCTCGGAATAGTCGTTACACTTTCAAGAATCTAATAGATTCAAGCTTAGCACGGTATTAGCATGAAATAAGATATTTATATTCTGGTAAAATTTTTTCTTGGATTTTCTTAAATTTTATTTTAGCAAAGTTAGAATTTTGAATAGAACGATTATTTTCATCTAAATATCTAAAAACATAGCCTTTATGACTTCCACGAGTTCCTCTCGCTACGGCACAGACGTGTGAAAAATTTATTCCTAATTCTTTTGAAGCCAACATAGCAGATTCATATATTCTTCCAGTGGTTAATTCAATTACTCTTTTAGAAGTAGCATTTAAAGAACCAACTTTTCCATACATATGATTTTTATTTCCAATTTGAGCTTCACTTATTTTTCTTTTTGTTTCTTCACTGTGCTTACCGACAGAATTGCCTCCTAGCTCTACATTATAGCCATTTTGACTCGTTAAACTAGCATATTTTTTAATATATTCTCGTTCTAAAGAATCTAATTCTTTTTTTGATTGAATATTATCTTTTAGGATTTCAAAGGTAAAATTCTCAAACCCATATTTTACCATTGCAGAAATGATAGGTCTACTATTTGGTTTAAATTTAATATCATTTCTGTATCCTCTAATTCTTTCATCTAAAGTTCTTGTGGTCTATCCAATGTATATTTTATTATTTACTTTATTAGTAATTTTATATATTATCATTTTTAATTTCCTCCTTCCTTTAAAATTTTAAAAAAATATTTTACCATTTCAGTTTATTATCTTAATTTTTTAGCTTTTACCGTTAGCACTGTTTATAGCACACCTTCATTTCGAAGTTCACCATCTACTCCTCTAAAAGATTCCTCTTTTAGCGTAGCCATTGTATTAACCATTTGTCGTAGACATCGTAATTAGCTGATACTGGATTGTTTGGACGCCATCCGCGATTTCTTTTTTTATAAGCTGCTCAATTTCTTCTTCTGTCAAAAAATTAAACTTTTTTCGATAAGTTTTTCTACTCTCTTCAACAAAAGGAGATAAATGAGCAAGATTAATACTTGTTCCTCCATATTGACAACTAGCAACTTGAGTAATGATTTGTGTCGCAATATTACAAGCTGTCAAAAAGCTATGAGGTTTTTCAATTAATGTTCCGCTAATAGCTGTTCCGTTTTGAAGCATATCTTCAAGATTAATTAAACAACAATTAGTGATTGGCATTACTGGACTGTAATCAGTATCGTGAATATGAATAATTCCTTTTCGGTGCGCTTCAAGCACATCTTTTGGAAAATAATAATCAATCAATTCTTTACAAGTGAATCCCGCAATATAATCTCTCATTGTAGGGGCAATTGTAGTATCTTTGTTAGAATTTTCTTTTTTTGAAGCAATATCTTTTCCTTCAATTAAATTTTGAAGTTGATTAAACTTGTTCTTTAAAGATGTTCTTAATTCTCTTTCTTTTGTTCTTTCTTCTCGATAAACGATGTATGCTTTCGCAACATCTTTTCTTCTAGTAGACATCAATCCTTTTTCTACTAAATCTTGAATTTGTTCTACAGTTAGTTCTTCTACTTCTGAGAGGTGAGCAATATAGTCTGCAATGTTTCCCGCTTTACTTTCTGCATACTCAGAAATAGTTCCGTCTACCTCTTGAAAAGCAGCTAAGACAGCATCTGAAATTTTATATTTATTAAAATCTTGTTTAGAGCCGTCTCTTTTAATTATCTTTTTCATAGATCCTCCTAATTTATTTTTATATTTTTTAGGATATATTAATATTATATCATAAATCCCTAAAAAAATCAAATTTCTTAGGGATTCTATATTATATTAAATTGACAAACAAAAAATTAAACATTTTCGATATGATTAATTTCATCCTGAATATAAAATATAGCTTTTTCTAAATCTTCTTTTTTAGTTGAGATATTCTTTCTACCTGCTCTTGAAATATACTTAATTGCATTGCCCAATGCAAAATTAAGCTCCCAATCTCTTACAACTTCTATTGGTTCATATTTTCTACCCTCCGCATAATAAGAGGGGTGCTCTATATTTTCTTTACTCATCTATATCCTCCTCAAATGAATTATCTGCTGTAAATCTTTCGTGCCTAATTTTAATCTTATCTCCAATAACTTCATCAATATGATACAATTGATGGGTATGCATAGTTTTATACGTTTTTGCAACAAAAGAGTCATCTCTGCGGTATCCTGTAATCATTAACATATTACCTCTACCGAACCAACCTTTTTCGATAACTTTTTTCTTACCGTTTGGCTGAATTTGACTAATTTGTTTTTTAAACATACTATAATAATCTCTTGTAAATTTTACATTTACAACTCCGTTTGGTGTTAATAAACTAATAGATGAACGATTATCGTTTTTTGCAATCACCGTTCCAACAATTCTACTACATTTAAAAATTGGAATCTGAATTTCTTTTCTCCTAAAATAATAATCTACAACAGGTTGCTCAGACAAATTAAAGAAATTTTCGATACCATATACATTAGTATCCACTTCTGCTAATTCATGTCTGCCATGATAAAAACACAAAGCTTCCATCTCCCAGTGAGATAAATTTCCTTTAGCATATTTATTCCAAAGATTTAAAAACAGATGGGTATTGTAACTATCAATAATCTGTTTTTGTTCTTCTTTCATCCATTTTCTTATCGTATCCATATACTTCTGATAAATATTATCCCATATCTTTTGCTCAATGCAAGTTATTTCTTCAATAACTTCGAGCTTATCTACATAACTATTTAAAAACTTATTAAAGAATAGTTGACATTCATCATTAAAATTATAATATTTTCCTTTCTTGCAATTAGCTCTTAAATATTTATTAAAATTATAAACTCTTATTTGGATATTGAATTTCTCAGGAATTAAATTTGCGGCAATTAACCCATTAAAATTCTGTAAGTTAATATTTTTCTTTGGCTCACTTATTAGATAAATATAATATGTCATTATCTCTTCACGACTATTAAAATCTTTATCTATTTCATCAAAGGCTCCAGCTTTAATCAAACTGATCATAGGTTTTTTCCCTAATCGACATCTTATTAAAAAATCTTTAATTCCTTTATATGGACGATTTTTTATAATATGCTCTATAGTACTATCGTTAATCCCACTTAAAGCTTTTAATCCATATAGTATTCTATTATTTTCTACATCGGGTTGAAAGCCGTATCCTGAAGTATTTATATTTACTAAAGAAACATTGATACCATTAGATACAATAGAGCCGATAGCTTTAGCAATTTTTGTATAGTCACTACTCTTATCTTTTTTTATTATATCTATACCATCTTCATTATCTTCTTCTATATCAGTATTTTCATCTAAGGAACCGCTATTAACAACGAGACATGCCGTGTCCCAATAAATAGGATTCCAATGTGTAGCTAAGTATGCTGTCTGAAATCCAATAAATGAGTAAGATATCGAATGTATGTCAGAAAAGCTGTAGCCAAGACCCGGTCCAACTACATATTTCCAGATGTATTTAGCTACATTAGGAGTTGCCGCATGAGAAAAAACTTGCTCTTTAAAGAAAGGTATTTCTTTCATCTTTTTCTTACTTACAATTTTCCTAGAACGATTAGCTTCTTTTAATGAAAAATTACATAAATTTTCATCCATAAGAACCTTCATCATTTGCTCTTGTGAAATACCAATACCAAAAGTTTCTCCTAAATACTTCTTTAAAGATTCTTTTTCAACTTCAGATAGACAATAAGAAGATATTTCTTTTTCCAAATCATTCGGATTATTCTTAAATCTAACAAATTTATCAAGCCATGTTTCAGCACCTTTTTCTGTTGTCATAAGTCTAATAAGACCATTTGTAGCAGAAAGTTCTATCATATTTGCGGGTTTTACTTTCTTAGCTCCTAATCTACCAATATCTGAATCTAACTGAAATAAATCCAAGCTAGAAGCGTTCTGAATAACCTCCCAAGTCTTTTTATCTGTTTTATATGGTAATACGTCGGGATGTAAATATTTATCATAAGCTTCTTTTAAAGACAACTTTGGATTAATTATATTTGCTTGCTGTAAAAATTTAATTGTTTGAGCAATTTTATCTTGTACTTCTGTTACTAGAATATCCATTTTTGTAGAGCCTGCCCACTCCGCATCGTGTAGATCATATTGTGTAACAATTTCTCCACCAGGAGTAACCATATAAGCATTAAATTCAAAAGGATCTTCCCCTGTAAATAAAACTCCAGAAGCATGTCGTCCTCTCCTTGAAATACATCCCTCAATGCCCAGTGCAATCTCTAACAACCCAGGATACTGTTTAATTTCATTAACAAAAGCGGCAATAGGTTTTCTATCCTTTTCTTCATTCCCATATACTGTATCGTGTATACTCCAAACGAATCCTCTTTCTGAAGGAATAAGAGAAGATAAGTACTGCGCAATATCAACATCAATTCCATTAGGAAAATCTTCCGAACGATAACCTCTTGCAGCAGTCTGTATAGCACTTTTAGATGTTTCTGTTCCAAAAGTACAAACATAAACAGCTCCTAATGATTTTCTTACTAAAGAATTTGTTATTTCAGAAGAAAAACTTTTTCCACGTTCTTCTCTAATTCTTGCTAAAATAGTTTGTACTTTACTTGCACAAACATCAATATCAATGTCACCGAGACCTTCTGTATCACGATTCATATATCTAAAAAATGGAAAATTCCATTCAATTGGATCTAATTGAGTAATGCCTAATAAATAATGATTCAATGCCGCACACGCTGAACCTCTTCCAACTCCAACAGTAGAATCGCAATCCCAAATTAATTTAATATAATGAGCAAGAGCAATAGGATAACTGAACATATTGGTATTTAACCTTTTTCCTACAATGTACTTTACTTCTGCTTCTTCTTCTAATTCAGATAAATAAGTATCATTAAATTTATTTGTCTCTATCAATTTATCTATGCAAGTGTTAATCCAATACCTGTCTATATTATCATCTGATTGATACATCTTAAACAAAGTCTCATATTTAATTAAACTTTTTGGAGGTTCTTTTTTTGTAATTTGCGGAATTGGTACTTTTGGAACTTGCTGAGAATGACCTAATGAAAAATCTTCAATCTTATTATAAACTTCCATACTATTCTTGAACATCTGTTCAATAAATAATTCATCATAGCCAGACTTCTTAAATTTTTCAATCATTTCCTCATTAGTATGTAAATATGCATCTTGATAAAAAGCATCTACTTCTCTTTCTTTGTTTCCATCGCTATTTAGAAATGCTTTATGAACATATCTATGTTCTGGTCTTAAGTAATGAGAGTCTGAAGAAGGAATCATTTTTACTTGAAAGCATTGACTTATTGAAAGAAGTCTTTGATTAACAATAATTTGTTCTTTTGAAATTCCTGGCTGAACTTCAATATAAAAATTATCTTTAAAAACTTTTTTCCCCCACAACATGAAATTCACAATTTTATCGTGATAAAATTTAGCTGTCATTTTGTCATTGTTTTTTTCTGCGGCAGTCATTGCTAAAATGGATTTACCTAGCTCAGAACCTATACAGGCAGTACTACCTATGAGATGTCCAGGATTCTTTAAAACGATTCTTTCTAAATCTTCTTTTAAAGTATCTACTCTCATTAGGGTTGACGTATAATTATTTAACCAAGCAATTGAAGATAATTCTCTTAATTGACGATGCCCTTCTGCATCAATACAAGTTAGAACAAAATGATAATGATCATTGTTAGGTCTTTCATCTACTAAATAAATTTCATTACCCAATGTTACCTTAAAATCAGGATATTTTTCTTTTATCTTCTGTGCATATTGATTTGCTTTAATATGTCCGCTTAAAGTCTCATGATCAGAGATATTAATTCCTTTAAGCCCCATTTTAATAGCTTCATTAATTAAATCTTCCGGCGTTGGTAAAGCATCTCTTAATCTAAGATTACTATAACGAGTATGGTTATGAATATCATATCTATTATATTGCTTATTGTCCATAAAATAATTCTCCTTTTAATAATAAATATTATATCATAATTTCATAAAGAAAACAATTATTCTCTATAGAGACTACTCTTTGAATATTTTTTACAAAGAAATCTAAGTTCAAAGATAGGAAATGAATCATAATTACTTAAGTGACTATTCATTTTTTCGATAATCTCTTTTTGTTTATTCTTGAACATACATACCTCCATATGTACACAAGATTTGCAAGAATTTATTTCTTTAATTTCCATTTATTTGGTTTCCTTTTCTCCGTTCCACCAAGATATTCTCACAGTATTCACATTGATGTCTGTGATTTGATATCCCATATTCTTTAATAAAATAATGTTCTTAGGATATCTAACCTCATAAAAAATTCCATAATATCCTTTTGCGATAGCATTATTGATTTCTTGTGCGATTTTTTCTAATTCAACGTTTTTTAATCTTTCTTCAGTTGTTGAACTCGCTAAAAAAGCTTTTTCTGCATTCATTAATATACCTTTTATTTTAGTCATATGAATCTCCTATTAAATTTTTCATAAAATTATTATAATTATTTTTATTTCCACTTGGAACTGCAAATATAACTTTATTGAAACAATTTTTATAAGTTGTTGAAAGTAACTCTTTAAAAATATTAGCTACCTCAGAAGGATTTTGACCAAAAACACCGCACCCGAAAGCTCCTAGAATTAATGTGTTAGCTTTTTGATAATTTGCAATAGACAAAATAAAATTTATTCTTTCTTTTAATACTTCGCTATTCTCAAAATCTGATACCTGACAATACTTTCTTGCGGCAGCTATGTTAGGCGCTGCGCAGGTAATAACGTCACAACGAACTATTTTCTTTTGACGAAAGAAAAAAATATTTGGACTATATATTGCTCTATTCAAATAAAGAGATTTATTTTTATGGCAGTTATTCCAATAATAGTAAGAATTTTTAAACCGTATTAATACATTATATAAAAAAGAAGAATGACATAAATTTTCCTCCTGTGCATTACTTCCGTTTAAGAACATTCCACCAGGATTTTTATAAGAAGCAAAATTCAAAACAGCCATCTTTTCTTGTGAATTATAATGTCTTATAATAGCAGTTACACTATCAGAATCTTCAAAACATATATTCATGCTAGAATTTTTAATGTCTACTATTGGATTATAAGTGAAATCAATTCCAAAAACAGAACTCTCATTGATAGAGTCTGTAATCTCGTTACAGTAATACTGTTCCATTTCTTTTGTATGCTCTATTGCATGAATTTTTAATTCATCTTTTTTATTCCAATAATTCATTATTAATAATCTCCTTTAATATAACTCATACCAATAATCATAAATTTTATGAATGAAAGAATACCCCTTAGGAATTGTCCCTTTAAATTTTCTTATTTTTTTATTAGATATCTTTTTCAAATAAGAACTGTTTTTACTTCGATATACTCTTTTATAATGGCTACCTTCTTTTATTACTATTGGAGGATACCATCTTTCTTTTTCATAAGAATACAAAAGTAAAAGATGATTTTTATGTTTTATCTTTCTTTCATATCTATTATATTTATCAGTAGCCATAATCCTCCTTCTTAGAAGAGAAGAAAAAGATTAATCTTCTCTTTTATCTTCTCTTCTTATAAAATGAATTTCAGATTTTTCAGTATCTTCTTTTTCAAAATTCCATACGAACCAAGCATATGCCTGTGCCGATGATTGTTTCTTTGAGATGTCTCCATTCTTGTAACAAGCTATTCTATCTACATAAATATAGACATCTGTTGGAGGATTTTTCTTTAAGATATTTTCATATCTCTTTTCCCCCTCAAGGAACTGTAATCTTCCAAGCATAATGATACCTTTATTAGCGATACCTAATGCTTTCATGACAAAAGGCTCAATAACAGAATAAGGTGGATTCATTATAATATAATCAATATTATTAGAATAAGGATAGTTTTCTGAAAGAAAATCATAATCTTTACCTGTTCTTATATTTAATAAACTACTACAAAGTTCTCTTTTTTGAATATCTGTCGCGGAAACACCTACCCCAACACAATCTTTATTATCTAGGTACTGCTGAATTCCTAATAACATATGTCCGCCACCCGCACAAGGTTCTAAAATAGTAGTATTAGAAAAATCAATATCGAGGATTTCTAAAATATTAAGAACTTCTTTCGTTGGTGTACTATAATAATCTAAAGCTTCTCTCTCTTTATTATTTTTATCATATCCCACATAGAGACCCTGTTTATTATAATGAGCTTTTCTATTAATTTCCATTTTTGTCTATTCTCCTTTTATTATTAATTGATTTTTTAATTCGGTACATGCATTCTCTACAAATTTCAACATAGCTCCAATTATACCAAAATCCATCATAGTCAGAATAAATATGCTTTTTCTTTATCTTGTAACTTCTTTCAGAAAATAAAATTGAATTTCCGCAAATTTCACAAAAACCTTTTAAATCTTTTGTTTTCATTTTTATCCTCTCAATAAAACAATTTTTTTAGATGCTCTAGTAACTGCTGTATATAGATACTTTTGATGCTCATCTCTGTCAAAAGGAAAATTTTCTTCTAAACCAAGAACTTTCTCAAACTCGCTACCTTGAGCTTTCCAAGTTGTTATAGCATAACCATAAGTAGCTTCAGTTGGTACTAATCCTTTATATTTAGGATTTTTTAATAATTTGTACTTTTGTGGTCCAGATAAAGTAGGAACACCTTCTATCAAACATTTTTTATCAAAAGTTAATCTTCCAAAGTCATCTCCCGTATCTGTATCAAATTTTCCTCTGACAACAGAGAGTCCCCCTTTAACTCCTACATAAGACGGTAAAGATAAAGTTTGAGAATAAAAACCTGTAAGAGTTCCTATGCATCCATTCGTTAAAGCATTTTGATTATTTCTGCTAAGAATTCCCCAATCATTATTTAGAATAATAATTTTTTCATTTTCAACAAGTGGAGCCTCATAATTCTTACTCTTCCTATACTCTTTATTCAACCATCTTCTAGTATCATTTTTAGCACAGAGAATGATATCTCCCCACTCTAGCATTCCAGTATTTAACTCTTTCATAGGTAGGACAATCGCTTCTTCTGATTTAAAATTATCAATTTTTTCTCCATGTCTAATTTTCATACTTAATCGAATAATTCCACTATCCTGTGCCTGTCTCATAACTTCATCAAGAAAAATATGCGGGTGGTCTAATAAATGATTATTTTGCTTTTTGTCGATAGGAGGAAGCTGGCCTGGATCACCAACAAAAATAACATGAGCGTCATAAGACAAAAGCTGTTCCATCATGTCTTTTGGAAACATAGAGCATTCATCTATTATCACAATTTTATACCCAATCTCCGTAACAGGAACATATAAAAAAGTACCATCCGGCTTAGGTCTTGATTCATATAATAATTTATGTGTAGTTCTTGCGTTATGGCATCCTTTATCAATCAAGACTTGTGCTGCTTTTCCTGTATATGCGGCAAAAGCAATATCTTTTTCCGGATCAATTCCATATGAAGATAAAGCATCTACAATAAAATTTATTAAAGTTGTTTTTCCAGACCCTGCATAACCAGCAATCGTAGTATATTTTTCTTTATTCTTATATCTATTTATCGCAATCTCTAATCCTTCTTGTTGCTTTCTCGTTAAAATCATCTATTCTTCTCCATCTATTATAATATCCTTACTATCAATATTCTCAGCATCTTCTATACTATAATCATCAACCGTAAAGACCAAACTATCTTTAATTTCATCAAAATTATCTCCAATAAAAATCTGCGGATTTTCTCTAAACTTTTGATATTCTTGTTTATTTAAATAAATTTTTCCTCTATAATGACCATATCTCAAGTATCCCATTGCCCAAACAGATTCTGTACGTAAAGAAATTGTTTTATCTTCGGAAGCTTTATCTATAGTCTTTCTATGTAAAGATTTAATTTTACTTAAACTGCCTTCTTTAATAATGTCTTTTAAATTAATAGGAGAATACCCACAGACATTCGCGGCAAGATTAAGATGAAATTTATCATCATCTAATTTACTATGATCATGACCATGAATATTTAAGCACCAATCCAATCCAAAGATAGGCTCATGAGATAAAAGAATTTTCTCAGCAATAAAAATTGGTCCAGTATATATTTCTTCAAAATACTTTCGATATTTCCCTAAACAGGAATAGTCATGGTTCCCACAAACTAAAACTTTATACTCACATTTTAGATTATTTAAGTATTCCGGATTACCAATGTCTCCTAATAGAACGAGAGTATCATTCTTCTTTACTTTTGAATTAATAATCTCTATTTGTTCTTCTGGGGTAATCCAATTTTTATCCATAATTTTACAATCAGAATCTCCAAAATGTGGATCAGAGAAAAGCCATACAGAACCTGTAGCAGACCAATGGCGATAATTTATATATAAAGTATCAATCATAAATCATATTCCTCCTAATTTATAAATATATTATAACATATTTTTATATAAAAGTCAAAAAGAGGATGAAATCATCCTCTTTAAAAATTCCAAATTTCAGAGATATTCTTTTTTTCTATCTTTTGAATTTCATAATCTACAATCTGTAATTGAGGAGTTACATTTCCATTCCATTCATTAGCTGCACACTTACAAATAAACAATACAGTATTTTTTTCATTAGAAAATTTTTCAATTTCTTCTTCTGTTCCACTAAATTTAATTGCTTTAACATTATTGCAGAAATCAAATTTAAGAGTATTTGACTTCATAACTGTAAAATTATTATTATCAATAGTAGCAGAAATTCCAATTAAAGGTCTTTCAAAATCTTTTCCAATGAAATTATTTAAATGAGCTATCGCAAGAATTAAATCTGAATCTAAAGTATTTTCTTCCCAAAGGAAATCAATAAAATATCTAGGTTCAGAAAGCATATCCTTTAATTTTTCATCTGTAAAATCATAAAATTGACATAGCCATTCTCCATTAATTTCTGCGGTTTCCCCTTGGTAATCATATCCTAATCCTAAACCAAAAGCTCCAGGATGCCCTTCCGCATAAATCGTTCCAGGGGCTTCTGAACATATGCTTTTAAAGTCTGTTACTCCAACGATATCGCAACCTCTTGCAGAACCTCGATAAGAAATTTTTCCTTCTTCATCAATATATTTTTTTAAAATACAAGTTGGTCTTTGGTACTCTGCCATAATTTTATTTGCACAAAGTCCTAAAATATTTCCTTCAATTTCATCATCAATTAAGAATAAAAGAACCTTATGTCCTAATAGTTTATATTCTTTTATTAGATTTTTTAAAAAAGGAATAGCTTCATCTACTTTTTTTGTTTGTCTGTTTTTTACATTTGTACAGACTCGCATAGCTTGTTCTACTAACTTTTCTTTTTCTCCTAATGAGTGTCCTCTCTTATTAGAAAGAATTTCTTTTTCTGCTATATATTCTATCATAGAATTAAAAACAATAGCTTTTTCTTCAATTGTTCCACACCTATTAATAGCATTAACAAAAGGAACAATAAAGAAAGAGGCTCCAATAGGTGAAAAAGCTAATTGATTAAAACTATTATAATCAGATTTATTTAGAGAAAAAGCATTTTTATTTGAAATTGCTCTTATAAAAGGATTCTTAATGTTCTCTTCTTTAAATCCTTTAAAAATAATATGTTTAGTTTCAAAATTAATTATGCTCATCATATCCCCTTGTTCTCCAAGAGCGCATAAATCTATAAAATCATTAGCATAAGATTTATTTAAGACTTCATCTAAAAATCTACAAAATTGCCAAGTAACTCCCGCACCACTTAAATAAGGATTAGGATAATTTCTAAATTGACTATTTATAACAATCGCATCTTCACTAATATGGTCTGCATCATGATGATCTAATACAATGATATCAGTTCCTTGATTTTTTAATTTTTTATGAATTTCAAAATCATTACTTCCTGCATCAGGAACAATTACTAATTTAAAATTCTTTATATAATCTTGACAATCTGAAAGACCATGCTGTTTTCCTTCATGCAAAAAATATTTTATTTTATTTTCGGTAAAAGAAGGAAAAACTCTATGCAACCAATTAATCAAAATTGCTGAACTACAAAAACCATCACAATCACAGTCCACAATAATACAAATTTCGTCATTACTTTGGATATGCTTAAACAAAGTTTTACAAGCTTCTACCATTACTTCTTCCCCTAATTTCTTAGGGGAATTAATTACTTTGTCTGTAGTATTAACATATTCAGATATTTCATTCTCTTTAATCTTTCTATTCTTGAAAATTTGAATTAAAGAATTTTTTCCATTCTCGTTGTATAATTCTATATTCACCTTATATTATAACCCTTTCTTTATACAATTGTAAAAAAGTATCTTTTCCATTATCTAAAGGAGACATATGTGGCAAGAGCAAATTTGTTTTATCAAATAAAAAACTTAAATTTACCATAGAACTAAATTTTTTGTGAATTAATTCATAATTTTTTATCTGCTTTTGACATACCTTATCTCCAAGCTCAACATAATCTCTATCAAAAGCAATTACTATTTCTTTTGCTCCAACATCTAATAATGATTGAACTTGTTGAACAGATAAAGTACTTCCGCATGTTGCCACGCAAATATCATTATCATCTCCAAAAAAAGTGCGATACTTGAGTACTGATTTTTCTCCTTCTACTACTATTACTTTTTCATAGTCTTTAATATGCGATTTAGCATGGTTTAAATTGTATAAACATAATCCAAGAGGATGGTTATAAAGCTGCCCATTTAAATATGAAGGTCTATATTTTCCATAAATTTCAATTGTTTCATCACAAATAGAGCGTTCTCTTATACCAATTAATTTATTGTCTTTATCATAGTAAGGAATAACAATAGCTTGACTTACAGGATTAAATCTTATATTTGCGGCAGCCATGACTTCTTTTGAGATACCTTCATTTTCCCACATCAATATTCTTGGATTAGGAAGATTATTTAAAATTTTATCGTCATATATCTTAAACTCTAGTTTCTTTCTGGAGTAAGTCATTTGATTGAGCTCTGCATATCTATTGAGAATTTTTATACTTTCTACATCAATAGATTTGAAATTATTTGGTTCATCTTCTGCATCATATGGAATTTCTAATAGATAACATACCATATAAACTGCTTTTGTTAAATTAATCTTTTGATTTAGTTGTATGTCTGCTATTTTAATCATTAATTCAAAAATATCAAAAGCTTGACCCCCTGCCGTATAGGATTGAAACAGTCCGCCTTCTTCATTATCATAATAATAAAGTTTTCGACTTCCTTGATGTGCAGGGTTGTGGTCTATAGTACGACTAACAAGAACTCCTTCTTTCATAAGATTAGGTTCTCCGCCATAGTATTCTAAAAAATAAGCTACTTTATCTACTGTCATGTTCTTTTTTATATCTTCTACTTTTCGCATTAAAAAGCTCCTGGTTCTTCGACTTTTAATTTAATATCTGTAATATCTTGTAACGTATAATCATAAGAGGTTACAAAAGCAGTATCAAATCTGCATATACCTCGATCTGCGTTCATCCATAAAAGAATACTTTTCCATCTGTTACCTCTATTTTTATAGATACTCATTTTAACATTCGGCATTTCAATTCCGTACTGTTTGCATAAAGGGGCTAATGCCTCTTTATCTTTTACTGTTGTCTCTAACATTATTGCACCAATATCAATACTATCTGCAATGGATTTTGCTCCTCTCAAAAGATTTTGATCATAAATTTCTGCATCTTGATAATTACTATTTAACTGAGTGCTTGAAAGAATAAAAACTTTATACTGGACAGCAATATTTTTTAACTGAGTTGCCATCATAAAAAGAACATTATCTTCTCTTAACTTTATTCCGCCGCCTCGTTTAGTAATTTCTGCTAAGATACCTAAAGAAGTATGAATATAATCTAAAAAAATAAATTTAGTTTCTTGTTCGCTAATACTTCTTTTAATCAAATTTTCAATTTGTCCTAAACTGAAATCTGGAAGAGATTCAAATATCAATTTACTATTCTTTAGAATTTGGATTGCTTTTGTAACTCTTTCTACTTCTCCCGAATAATAAGTATTTGTAGAAATGTGTTCTTCATTAACTCCGCTAATAAAAGCAAGACATGATAATTGAATTTCATTGATATCCTGTTCAGTAGCAATAAAAAGGGTTGGCTCTCCAACTCCTATAGAAATCCACTTTTGAGTTTTTAAATCGAATATTTGTTCACACGCAATATAACAAGCGTCAGCGACCATTGCTCTTGTTTTTCCTACGTTTGTTGCGGCAGAACGTAAATACAATTTTCCAAATCTAGCTCCTCTTGTTATAGCATTAATATAAGAACCATATAAAGGATATCCATAATCGGGACTTTCTTTTAAACTATCTAAAAATTCATCTAATCCAGTAGCAATATGACAGGTTGAATCATCTACCCCCTCCGCAAACTTATTTCTAATTTCGGATATTTTATCGTCTATTAATTTAGCAATTTGTTCAAGACTTGCATTATTTAACCATTCCTCTTGCTCTTGTTTCTTTTTTGGCTCAAATATATTATCTATATCATAAAGCCAAGATAAATCCATCCCTACTTTTTCATTATACTGTCTTAATAATGTCATTTTTTTCATTCTATTGTAATAATAAGGAAAAGTTTCTGGCTTAATCTCGGCATTAATTTTTGTTAATAATTCTGCACCATTACTATTCTTATATATAGCATATTGTTTAGGTCTCTGTAGTAAATAATCTTCTATTAGATTTAAATTAATTTCTTCTGCTCCTATATTGTGCAAATTAGAAATTACTTTAAATAATAATATATGAATATCATCTACAAAATCTTCTTCATTAAAACTATATTTGTCACTTGTGTCCAATAAAGTTGGAGTTTTATATATGTTTCCCAATACATTTAAGATAGCCGTTCTATCTACGTATTTACTTTTCTTCATTAATTAACCTCTCAGTTTAGTCTAAATTAAAAAGTTTATTAAAAAACCTCTGTTTAGGCTTTTGAATGACTATCTCTTTAAACTGATAATCAATTTTATTATTTTTATTCTTTTCTTGTGCAAGGTATAGCTGATAATAATATTGATAGCATTCTTGATATTGAAATTGAACAATACCAATACCACCATTACTATTTTCTACTGAATTACCTTTTACATCATAAAAATAAATTAGTGTTTTTAAAATTCCACTATAAGTATAATGATATTCTGCTACAAAAGATTTAATTTGTTTGTTGATTAATTGCCAATTAGCTTTATCTTTGTATTTATTATTTATATAATCTTTTAATTCTCTTAATTCTTTTTCTTCTTTACTAATTTGCTCCATTGGAACAAAATTAGTATTTTCTGGCTCACAAGTCGCATGAGAGTATCGCCTTGTCCCATGTCTAACACCTTGTTCTGAATTTAAATCAAAAGACTTTCCGCACACAAAACATTTTACAATATGCCTTGTCATTTTTAAAACCTCTTTTCGTTACTTATAATAATATTATATCATATATTAAAAAATAAAACAAGAGAGAAGTTACTAAAAACCTCTCTCCATTTTTCCTACATTGTCTTAATATTTGTTAATTCTTCTAATTCATCAATTATCAACGAAAGTTGCTCTGTCTGATCTCTATTGCACTGACTGATTTTCTTTCCTTTTCCTAAATACTTTTCAATTAATTGAACTATCTTAGGCTGCCAAAAATCTTTGAACTCTTTTCCTTCCTTTGTCTCTGCCGTTCCATCTGAAGAACCAGGAATATTAGCCACGATATTGTTAAATTTTGTCATCAATTGATCAAAATCTAATTCTACAGCCGGCTGATAAGAAATCTTTTTTGATGTTACTGCTTGAGTTCCGTTGTTTTTCTCTTCTAAATCTATAGCTCTATTTAAAGCTTCAACAAGACTAGTATATCCAAGAGGAATTTTAGATTCCATATACTGAAATCTTGAACCTGCTTCGATAGTACCATCAAGAGAACGTAATATCATGTATCTTTCTTGGTCTATTGGATCCTGATAACAATAAGTAATAATATCAGCCATATTCTTTACTATGTTATTAATCGATTCTGATACAGTTGGAACTATCTTATTATAAGTTGTACCATCTACTCTCGTAATAGTCTTATCTTTATCATGACTAATAAAAAGAACAGCGTATCCTTGCATAGTGATTGTTCTAAAGACTTCTTCAAATTCCTTTTTGAAAGCTGTCCATCCTCCGCCATAAGGAACTTTACCAAGAGCATCTACATCATTCATTGCACAAATATATTTCTCACAGAGTGCAGCTGCTACGTCTACGGTGTCGAGAGCTATTGCCTTATACCTCTCCTTCATCTTGGCGTCTTTGCACAATCTCATAATTGTACGAATATCGCTCCAGTTCTGCATCTTCATACCATAAGCTCCAGATAATGCGTTTGTACCTGCTTCACATTCGAGGATAAGAGCGCCCATATCTCTTGCAAACGTAGTCTTTCCTACCTTAGGCGCGCCATATATATAAGTAATGTATCCCGTTAAATCTCGACTAACCTGGCTTGGTTGTAAATTTAATAAATCATCTAATGAAAAATTTGCCATAAAATGTTCTCCTTAAAAATCGAATCAAAAATCTCTAAAACCATTTTTTGTTTTGAATTGACTATAATAAACGCTCCAATGAAACAGATTAAACTGGGAAGTTATCCCAGTTTAAAATGCTTATCTTTAATTAAAAATTAAAACCACCAGCCGCAGCAGGAGCACTCGTTATATTAGTTGTAGGTGCGGAAACTGTAGAACTATTCTTAGAAGCAAGATATTCTGTATTTCTCTTTCTTACTTCTGCAAGATGAACCTCTCTGTCTGCAATCATCCTCTGAAGATCTTCTACTGTTAATACTTCTTCAGAACCAAAATCATAAGGTTCCTTTGCTGCATTGGAGATTAACCACTTGTGCGCTGTCTTTGTATAATTCTGAATAACTGGTGTTGAAAATGCTGATTCCGTAGTAATAGATATTGTTCTTTCCTGGCTAACAATATTACCCCAAATCTTGGTAAAAGTAATATTAGAAGTTGATGGATCTAATCCTTCAAAATAATTAATTCCTTCAGGAATCTCGATTGAAAATTCAACTGGAAGAATTGCCTTCTTAAAGTCAAAAATTGCTCCCTTAACAACCAAATAATCATTAGGAATATTTCTTTCTTCATCTGCTTCAACCATACGAAGTCCATTGATTACCATATCAACTTCAAACTTATTTCTATCGTCTTCCTTGTCTGAAATCTTATTAACAATAGAAATAAATCCTCCTTCACATCTCTTTGCTGATATAATCTTTTCAGAATCGTTTGAATCTACAAAGTCATTAAGAGCTATTGCTGTATCTGCCTTGACAAGAGTAGCATTTTCCTTTCCATCAATAAGAACAGTATGTCCTGTCTCCATAATTTTCTTAAGAGCATTATAAGTAGAATTTGGCTTATTTGCTTTAGTAAGTGGAGTAACGAATCTATATGTCACAGTAACAACATTCAAACATTCATCATCTGTTGCAATCTTTACTGATCCTGCTATATATGGCTTTCCACACATTGTAGAGTCTTTCTTCTGAACAATCTTCTCTTCTAATTCATACTCATACAAAAATCCTTCTATTGTCGCCTTATTGATAAATTTCTCTTTCATTAAGATTTTTCTCCTTTATTTATTCATTTAATATTTATTTTATTTTATTTTATTTTATGCTTCCATATCAGTAGTTCTTCCTACTTCTGTTAAACTATAACTGACAGGAGAATCTCCTAGCTTTTCAACATATCCATCAAGAACAAGCTTCCTCATAGCTCCAGAAACAGTCTTTGATGAAATACCTAAATCTTCTCCAATTGACTTTGCAGTAAACGTATTTTCAAATCTATCTTCGTTCTCTCTCATAAAAGTAAGAACTATCTTTCCATTCTCTGTAAACTTAGGCTTTACAACTTCCTTAGTAACACTTAAAGATTTAAAATAGGCTGCTGCATCTTCTGATAAAATTAATCCATTTTCCATTGCTGACTTAATCTCTTCAATAAAAATACTCTTCTTATCCATTATTTTCTTCCTTTCAATTCTTATCTTTTCTTATATATTTATTATATCATAAATTCTATTATTTGTCAAATTAATTTTCAGATTCTTTAGGCTCTACATTAATAATTAAATTAGAATAAGGGAGTCTTTCAATCCAACCGCAGAAATCTCGCCATTCATCTAATTTATGATTTTTTCTTGAATGATAAATATTAGCTAACACTTCATAATTAAGCATGACATTTCTTATCTGATTATATGATGATGGAAGTAGCTGTATCATCTGCCACCAAACATTTTTATCTTTTGGCTTACATTCTATTACTCCAGTATCTTTATACTTAATAGTACCACCATTAAGGTAAATATTTCGATAATAGTTTAAATGACTTATTGTTTGCTCTAAACGTTCTAAACTATCAACACTTAAATGTTCATGACTAAAATCATCAAGTGTAAATTCTTTCTCTTGAATCTTATGCATTGTAGAACAAGAATTAGAAACAGTTCCAACCTTGTATGTATCAAACTCCTTCCCATTTATGGACTATCTTTTACCCCTTTGTCACAAGGAGGATACCATTTCGGCATTTAACTAGCTTCGTTTCCTAAAACTAGACTGCGTATCAATAGCAGCCCTACTTCCCTGCCCTGAAGGCTTAGGGAATAGTCTCTACAGGTTCTAAATTAAGATTAATATATTCTAATTAAGTTTCCCACGGGATTCCGATGGGTGGTTTCCCGTTAGCTATATTCTTATAAAAATATAACCTTCGCTGATAAGCGAAAAAAGTATTTCATTGGCAGAAAGAATTCTACCAGTAAAATGGTGCTGTAATCCTCACATACACCGACATCATTCGCATAAATTTTCTATGGTCTGTACCGGCTTTAGATAATCGCTGCATAAGTGAAATATCAGTAGCACCAATTCTATAATATGGGTGATGTACTTCTACTCCAGTTTCTTCGTCATAACTTACATCAAAATTTTCATAGCTGTCGCTCTTTTTCCAAGAGTTCATAGGATTTCGCATACCTTCAATAATAAACTCCATTTGCTCTGGACTTGGTAAAACAATATGGCTTAATTTAATCATCTTTTATTTTGATGCTCCTTATCTTTTAATTTCTTATCAAATTTCCTCTTATATATTATATTTATTATCCCAGATATAAAATAAACTAACAATAATATAAAGCCTATACCACAGCTCATAATTAATTCAACAAAATATTTACTAAACCAAAATTCAAGCATTTTATTTATTTCCTTTCAAAATATTATATCCATAGTTTACACTATTGTAAAAATCAATATAATATCTCTCTTTTTCATTTAATTGTTCTCTTGAACATTTTTCAAGTAACTCCCAAGAAAAGTTTTGTAAACCATATTCTTGCATAGCTTTATATAATTTATTTGCGGCGGGCGTGTCTATACCCAATCCGCATTTAGCATGTTCAGAAAATCTTTTGGCTACATCAACTGCTTGACCGATATAACATTCTTTTGTTTCTAAATTCGTAATTTTATATATCCCCGTTACTGGAACAGTGCCTAGGACATTTGCCGATAAAGCTTTTAAAGGCTTTGAGAAATAAGTTTGCCAAATAAGCATAGCTAAAATTCTTGGCTCATGCAAAAATTTTTTTACTTCTTCCAATTTCTGTATGTCATCTAACTCACTATTATCTATATGTAAGCAATAAAAAGATAATTTTTCTTTTTCTTCTTTTTCTCTTATTTGTGCCGCCAATGCCGCATCTCTTGTAGCTTTCATCTTTTCTAAAGAATATTTACAGTTTTCGATTTCTTTTTGAACCTCTTTTTTATATTCTTCAGTTTCTTCTTTTAATGAAATTCTTTTTTCTTCTTCTTGTTGCTTTAGAGTATTTAATTGAGCATTTATATCGTATTCATACTTTTGTAAAGTAGTAGCAAAATTTATTTTCTTATTGGCTAATTCTTGTTCTATAGTTTCTATTTCTGTTGTCAAATTATTTTTTATTGTTCTTAATTCATTAAGTTTTTTACAATCTTTCTGAATACAATTCAGTATAATTAAACCACAAATTAATAAAATAAAAAATACAATAACTGCTATCCATGTCATAATCATATTTAATCACCAATAGATTTTTAAAAAGGAGGGATAAAACCCTCCTTTTAATTAATCAATTAAATTTTATTAAAAATTACTCAGCCTTTGTCGCTGCTTCAATATCTGCTGCAACTGCTGCCTTATGATCGTAAGCAAGACCTGCTTCCGTTGCACGAATAAACTTAACGTCCTTATATCTCTCGCTACCATCCTCAGCCTTTACAAGAATCTGTGCTGGAATTCTCTCTGCAAGACCCTTACGTGCGAGACCTGCTGTCACAATACCGTCAATTGTCTTTACTGGCTTATCAAGCGCCTCTGCGATTGTAACTGATGTTAGATTATCTCCCTTATGCTCCTTAAGATAATTAAGTACTACTAAACTGTTTTCTGAAACTGCATTCTTCATTGTAAATTTTTTCTCCTTTAAAATAAAATATTAATTATTATTTAATAAGAATTACTTCTCAAGTAATTTCTCATCTCTTATATATATTATATCAAAAAATTTTTTAAAAGTCAAATTCATTTTTCTTTTTTAGAAAATTTTTTGATATTTAATATCTTTTCTTTATGTATATATTATATCAAAAATTTTCTAAGAAATCAAGTTTTTTTAAAAAAGTTTCTTCCGTTATAATAGGTATTCCTAAAGATTTTGCTTTTTGATTCTTACTAGATTGACTTGCAATATCATTATTAATAAGAAAAGAAGTCTTAGAAGTTACTGACGAACTTACTTTTCCACCATTTTCTTCTATCAGGTTTATTAATTCTTGCCTGTTCTTCACTGTCTTTAACTTACCTGTAATAACTATGATTTTATCTTTTAGCTTTTTTTCATTCTTTTTATTCGTTTTTTCTTTAAAGCTAAGTAATTTCATAATTCTATCCGCTTCATTATAATTGAAATTTTTTAAAGCATTGTTCATCTCTTCTCCAAAGCCATCAAAAGAAGCAAAAGAAGTATTTGGATTTTTTATGAATTGTCTAAAGTCATTGTAGTTACTAAAAATCTTTGCTAGTTCCTTAGAAACTCCTATACTAATTAGAGGAATCCCGAGAGCAGAAATAAAAATATTCCACTCACAAATTTTACTATTCTCAATAGCTACTAAAATATTCGTTACACTTTTCTCTCCAAAGCCAGGCTTTTTTATCCATTCCTCTTTATGTCTTTTTAAAGAATAAATATCTTCAATACTATTCAGCCAGCCCCATTCAATTAATTTTTCTATTGTCATAAGAGACAAGCCTTTAATATCTAATCCTCTCGCTTTTGAACAATAATGATTAATTTTTTGAGATAGTTTACCATCACATTCTGCGTTTGTACAATAAAGAACTTCAATATTATTATCATCTTTTATTGTTAATTCTTTTCCGCAAATAGGACATACTTTTGGAATAGTAATAATTAGATTATTATTTTTTTCTAATTCTTCCGTTTCCTGTAAAAAATCTGCTTCAACAATTTGCGGTATTATCATATTCATTTTAGCAACTTTTATTTTTTGTCCTTTATATGGAGTTCCATGTAAAGTATCTTTCATTACACTTATATTATGCAAACTCGCTCTATTACAGCTTGAGCCATCTATATCAATAGGTTTATAAATAGCTACAGGAGTAATTTGACCAGTTCTACCCAAACTCCATTCTATATCTGTAAGTTCTGTCTCATAAGATTCATCATAGAATTTAAAAGCAAGTCCACCTCTGAAATGATGATTCGTTACTCCCAATGATTGATAATACTCAATATTATTATATTTGAAAACAATTCCATCAATAGGATAATGGAATAGTTTACTTAAATCTTTTAAAAGAAAAATTGAATTTTTAATGTTTTTCTCTTCACTTCCTTCTTTTAATAAGCAAGAAGGAACAGTAGTAAAACCAATATCTTCAAGGATATCCAATTTATTTCCCAAAGTTTCAGTCTTCGCGGGGATGCCTTTTATTAAATCCCAGGCTACGAAACTTAATCCAGCATCTTCATTCTCTCTTGCATCCAATCTTCTTATTGCGCCTGCCGCATAATTCCTTGGATTCTTGTATAGAGCAAAGAAACGACTTTCAAAGATATCTGTTTTACAAATGATTTCTCCATCTACGATTAATTCTTCTTTATAAGGAATAATCTTAGGAATATTCCAAATAGTTATAGCATTGTGAAGAATATCTTCTCCGACTACACCATTTCCTCTCGTCTCTGCTCCCACTAGCTTTCCATTAACATATCTTAAAGAACACGTTAATCCATCCATCTTTAACATAGCAATTACTTCTTTATTATTAATGAATTTTAAAACATCCGCTACATCTTTTGTTTTATCTAAAGAAAGCATAGGATGATTATGTTCTACTTTTTTTAATTTACTTACCGCATTAAAATATACGCAATTAGTAGGAGAATTAGACAAATGAATATTTGTCTTTTTCTCAAGCTTTTGTAATTTAAAATAAACGTCATCCCACTCTTTATCTGAAACAATAGGTTCTCCACAGTCGTAAGCTTCTGTCCATTTGTTCAATTTATCAATATAATCCTTAATTAAATCAAGATTAGATAAAAAATCTGTCATCATACCTTACCACCTTTTTATTTTCTAATAATATTATAACATATTTTTTAAAAAAATACAATAAAAAAGTGGGGAGCTATTAAAGCTCCCTTGCCGCATTAAAAATATTATAATCATATACAATAATTTCTATTACTTTTGAATTCCAATTTTCATCTATCTTAGATAAATTTCCTACTCCTGGAAATAACTCTCGAAAAACTGTTTGATCAACAATAAATTCACTACAACAGTAGGAATTATTCGTTATCGTAAAAGTATTTGTTGAATCGGTATTATCATTACTTTTTGCATCTCCTTTGATACAAGGAATAGTAAAACCATTTTCTAGCACTAAATCAAAGTATTGTCCAATCTCTAAAGAAAATCTTGAACCAACAGCAACGCAAAATCGATCATCTACCATCCTTATTCCATAGTCTCCTGTGTAACTATAATCTCTTAATAGATTATACTGGACCGATCTCCTGTCTGTCACTGCCCTATAATCCATCCATGTTTTTTTCCCATCGTAATAAGGACTATAGATTTCAAAAGAAGATACTACATTAATTTCTTCATTACCTTGAATTTCTTGTTCATCTTCAGTTTTAATTTCCTCTTCTTCTTCTGTAAAAATCTCTATTTCATTATTAAAATTCTCATTTCCTAAAGAATAAAAATTTTTTTGCTCTTCCATTACAGTTTCATTTTCTGCAACATCAGATATTACTTGTTTATTTTCTGCGGGAACTGCCTTAATGAGCATAAAACTTTCTATTCCTACTAAAAAGAAAACAAGCAAGTTTTTCTTTATTTGCTTAATCATTCTTCCTCCTTTATGAGCGGCAATATTTATATAATATATATGAATATTTTGTAATCAAATTTTAACAAAATTGTCATAATTTATTATATGAATATATTATATCATATTTTTATAAAAAAATAAAGAACCGATTTAAAACCAGTTCTTTATAAATATAATTAAAAAACGACAGCTAATTTAACAATATCGTCTTTCATTAAACAATTTCCTTTTGCCGCATTTCCGCTTAATAAAGGAGCATCTTTTGTTTTTATACAGATATGCTTATTTTCACCTACAATAAGTAACTGCTCTTCATCCTCTATAGATAAAACTAAACTTACTTTTTCTTTATCATTAGTTTTAAAGATAATATTTCCTTTATTTGCTCTTGTACCTAAAGAAAGATTTTCAAAAGAAAATCTCTTTCCTTCTCCTATTGAACTAATCAAAAGTCCAACTTTTTCTTCAATAGATAACATTGAGACGACCTTATCATTCTTTCCTAAAGAAATGCCTTTATTTCCCATTGCTACCTTACTAGAACAATTTATTTCAGAAGAAGATAACCTTAAATAAAAACCGTCTTTTGTAATAATTAAAATATCTTCTCCATTGTTTAAAACCATACTTATAACTTCATCATTTTCTTTTATCTTAATGACAGAAATACCTTTTTTATTTCTCGCTCCGGAGCAAGTAGAATACTTCATTTTCTTTATAACACCTTGCTTCGTACAGAATAAGATATCTTCAGGAATCTTTTTATTTCCTTTAATTTTAGATATCGCTGTAATTCTTTCATCCGTAGAAAAAGTAAAGATATCACTGATAGAATTTTCTTCTGATAAATCGCCTATAAAAATAGAGTATAATCTACCTAAAGATGTAATTGCTAATAGCTGGTCATTTGTAGTAGCTTCTATTAAACAATCAACTTTACTTTTATTTTTAATGCCCTTGCCGCCTCTCCTTTGAGCCTTAAAATCTTCTTTAGAGTATAATTTTATTTTATCTTCTGAGATAACAACAATGACATCTTTGGGATTCGTAATAATTTTTCTTTCTACTTTTGGTTCTTCTATTTTTGGCAAAGAAATTATTTTTGTTCTGTGTTCATCTCCATATATAGAAGCAATTTCTCTCCATGTTCTTATTAATTCTTGATTAAATAATTTTTCATCATTAAGAATATTAGAAATTTTGTTTGACTCTTGAATAAGATTCTCTTTTTCTTTCTCTAACTTTTCAACTTCCAAATGAGCTAATCTTGAAAGTTTCATATCTAATACAGCTTTTGCTTGAAGTTCATCCAAAAGAAAACTCTTTATTAAGTTATTTCTTGCATCTGCCGTAGAATTAGAAGATTTAATAACTTTTACTACTTCATCAATAGAAGCCAAACAAATAAGTAGCCCATTTATAATATGGATTCTGTTTTTAATCTTTTCTAAATCATACAAGAATCCTCTTCTATAAACTATTTTTTCGTGATCAATATGTGCTTGGAGAGCTTCTTTCCATGTAAATACTTTTGGATATTTTCCTTCATCAAGCATAGTCATATTGATACTATAAAAATATTGTAAAGAAGTATTTTTATAAAGATAATCTTTTACCGTGTTAGGATTAATACCTTTCTTAAGATATATCTTAATAAGAGGTTTCTCTCCTGTTAAATCAATAAATCTATCAATTCCTGGATTATTTTCATTATCTTCAAGAATAGCTTCAAGCTGTCCACATATTGTATTCGTATAAACGCTATATGGTATCTCAGTAACACAAAAGCACTTCTCTTTTTCATTGTAATCCATTTTTGCTCTTAACTTACAAGAAGCTCCTTCTTCTCCGTTTGTAGAAGCATTTTTCTTAGAGCCGTATTTCAAAGCCTGCTTTACTTCATCTTCATTTATTAAATATGCGCCAGTTGCGAAATCTGGTGGGCAATAAATTTCTTCAAAAGTGGCATTTGGATTTAAAAGCAAGATTTCTAAAGCTTTATTAACATCTTTAAGATTAAATTGCGGGATACTTGACGAAATACCTACACCAATACCCATAGTTCCATTTACAATATTGTAAAATCCTTTTGATGGAAGAACTGCGGGATACTTTTCAGTATCATCATAATTATCTCTCCAATCATCAATAGTATTCTTTTCTATGTCTTGAAATAAAAGTACACTGAAATTACTTAGCCTTGCTCCTGTATATCTAGGTGCTGCCCAATTGCCCGACTGAATTAGGTTACCACCATTACCCTCTACTTCTGTTAAAGGATATCTCATAGAAAAAGGCTGTCCTGACCGCATTAAGATACCTTCTGCACTGGCATCTCCGTGAATATATAATCTAAACAAACTACCTATTGCTTTAAGAGTTTTCTTAAAAGGTTTATCCGGAGTAAATTTATCCGTATATAAACAATAGTTAATTTGTCTTGTAGAAGGCTTTAATCCATCTCTCGCATCAACAAAAGCTCTACTCTGTGCTACTGCACCTGCATATCGACCGAAACTTTCTTCTATAATTTCTTTTAATGATTTCATTGTTCTCTCCTGATTAAATCAACTATTTATATTTTAAAATAATTTTATTAAGAAGTCAATTTTTATTTCTAAGAAAATAATATCTATTTTCTTCAATTTTTTGTAAATAAAAATTTTCTTTGTAGCAAGCGCGAATATCTTCTATTGATATATCCTTAATAGTAAACCTATCTATATTATCAAGCAGAGCAGCTCTTCCAACTCCTCTGCCAGCTTGATAATAACCAACGATATCCATATTCTATACTTAACCCCTTTATTCGTGTATTGTTCTAAAATCTACTTTATTAAATAAAAATTCTGCTCTTGGTTTAGGATCATCTCCCATAAGTTCTCTCAATAAAGTAAGAGATTCTTCATCTGGTTTTAATACATCCATTCTTTGAAATTCTTTTGTAAACATTGATTTATGGGCATCTTCTGCGGAAAGAGCACCTAATCCCTTTGCTCTTGATACTTCTCCTTTTACATTAGCTCTTGCCGCATTAAACTCCTCATCATTAAAGTAATAACTCGTATTTTTTCCGCTTTTAACCACATATAAAGGAGACCTTAACCAACATAATCTATTTTCCATTAAGAATTGAGGTGCTAAATACAATAGCGCCGACATGATTAATAAACCTATGTGATAGCCGTCTGAATCTGAATCAGTACAAATAGCAACGCGCCCGTATCGCAATTTTGAAGAATTATATTTTCCGGGAATGATATTCATTGCTTTTAAAAATAATTTAATTTCTTCATTATCAGCGATTCTTTCTTCTGTATTACTTAAACAATTAATTATTTTTCCCCGAATAGCTAAGATACCGTAGTTTACATAGTCACGAGCATTCGCCATTGCCCCTCCTGCGCTATCTCCTTCAACGATAAGTAGAGTAGCCTGAGAGCCTAGCTTTTCCGCATCTTTTAACTTATCTGAATTAAAAACTTTTTTATTAGAATTCTTTTCTATTTCTTTTGATGTCTCAAGAATCTGCTTTCTTGCCTTTTCAGCAGCATTCTCCGCCTTTTGAAACTTAATCAACATATTAATAATAGAATTAAATTCTTTTTCTTTTCCGAATTTTTCAAGTCCTTCCTTAAAGGCTTTAGAAGATAAGGTTCTTAAATTTGGATTGTTAATTTTAGTTTTTGTTTGGTTAGCAAAAGAAGGTTCACTAACTTTACAATTAATAGCATAAACTAAACCTTTTCTTATTAAATCACTATCCAAATCTGCGCCACTCATTTTCTTAATATATGTTGTTAAAGTTGTCTTAGCTCCTGTGATAGGAGTTCCACCCTCTGGACAATAGAGACCATTAACAAAAACATAAGAAGCTTCTCTATCTCCTGTCCACATAAAAGCTATTTCTACTTCATCTGTATCATCTTTAACATAACAAGTAATAGGTTTCATTAATGGCTTCTTACATTTATCAACAATGAAATCAACAATTCCATTCTTAGAATAAAATTCCTTTTTTTCTTTTGTCTCTGTATTTGTAATAATAAAATGTATTCCTTTATTAAGATAGGCAATATTTCTTATTTCATTACAAACTCTATCAAAAGAAAAAGTATCTGTCATATTTTTAAATACTTCTTTATCAGGAATAAATTCAACAAAAGTTCCATCCTTATAAGATACTGTTTTAGTTTCATAACTTTTTACAATACCTTTATTAGCCTTCATTATTGCCATAGTTCCTTCTCTTACACTCTTAACAGTAAATTCAAGAGAAGATAAACAAACTGCGGATCCGCCTATTCCGTTAAGTCCTGAACTATTTTTATAGGCATTCTTATTAAACTTTCCTCCCGTATGAGATTCTGTATATATAGATACTAATACATTTTCTCCATTTTCTCTGATTCCAAAAGGAACACCTCTTCCATAGTCTCTTACTGAAATACGATTCTCTTTTTCATTAATATTAATTTCAATAGTATCACCAAAGCCCGCCAAAGCTTCATCTGTTGAATTATTAATAATTTCTTTTAATGCTTGATAAATACCTTCTGTATCATCTGAACCAAGATACATTGGTATTTTTTGCCTTACTCCTTCTCTAAAGGTTAAATGTTCAATGTCATTAATTCCATAACTCATATAGTATTTTCCTTTTATTTTTTATTTATAATAATATTATAACATAAATTTTCTAAAAAACAAATAGTGGGGAGAGAGCTAGCTCTCTCCCCATTGGTTAGTAAAAGTAAAATAAAGGTAAATAAAAAGTAATTAAAATAATATAAAAGAATATTAAATTTGACTTTTCAGAATTTTTATGATAAAATATTTATAGATCAAGAAATGGAAACTATAAAGACATTCTAACAGCAATGTCATTATTTTTAAGTAATTTATTTATCTTAGTCTGATTGTCTGTAGCATATCCATCCGCCAATTCATTACCAATAATGCCACAGTGACCAGATATCTTGTTAATAGAAATATTCTTTAGCTTTTGGATATAAGAAAATATTTCTTTAACTAAGTCAAGATTTTCAACGGTTTTCTTTTTACTATTGAGCCAGTTATTATTAGCCCAGTTATAAATCCAAGAATTTATAAGATTTACTGCATAAGCAGAATCACTATAAACGGTAAAAGAAAATTCCGGATGCTTTTCTGCTATTTTCAAAACATGCAGAATTGCCTTTAGTTCCTCTCTGTTGTTAGTTGTTGAAGCAAACTTTTCAGAATGATTATAAAATAGAACACGTTTATTTTCATCGAAGACATTCATTCCGACCACGCCAAATCCTCCTGGACCGGGATTTCCGCCACAAGCACCATCTGTATAAAAAACTAAATTATTTTTCATTATAACCTTCTGCTCCTTTATTTATTTTCTAATAATATTATACCATATTTTTATTAGAAAATAAATAAAAAAAATGGGGGCTATTAACCCCCATTAAATTAAATTATTCTTCTTCTTTTTTATTAAGAGTATTATTATACTGTTTTGTATTAAGAAGTAGAATAGCTCCTAAAAAAGTATCAAGAGCAGTTATTGTTCCTGTTACCTCTTCTCCGTAAGGCAGATTCCATATCTGAGCAAGAGCAAAATAAAAAGCACCTGCCGCAGGTAATACAATCTGAGCACCAAATTTTAGTACATCATAAGTCTTATTACTTATGTTAAACAAATTAAGAAAATTAGACATTTTTTAGTCCTCCTTTATTTTGAATATTTATTAAATAAAGCTTCATAGTTGTTCGTAAAACCTTCAACCATTTCTGCTTTTGTAATTGGTGTGTTGGCATAAATAGTGTACCACCATTCTATTTCAGAATCTGCTGGTGTCTTACCAAGAATATTTAAATAAAGTTCTGTTTTAATCCAATGCTTAACACCTTCTGGACATTCTTGAAGCTCACTAGAGACATCGTACCAAGAATAGGTACCATTAGCAAGAAGCTCTGCATAATCTTCAGCATTTCCTATTTCTCTACCAAAAAGAGTTAATGCAAGTCTATTAACTTCATAGATAAGCTGTTCTTTTGATTTATTTAGCATTTTTCCTCCATCTATTTCACAAATTGAATTAGTATTGGTGTTATTACCTTCTTCCTTTTCTTCTGAATAAATTTCATTTTTATCAATATTGAAATAATCCCACCAATTAGATATATTTTTACCTGTTATTTCATCTCCCCACCAATGAGAATTTTTATATCCTCCTAGATGACGGACATCAAGATGAACAGATTGACCCATAAAACCGATACCACCCATGCCTAAATCTTCAGCATAGCAGCAAATAAATTCTCCAGGGACAATTCCATCTTCATTGTAAAAAATAACATCTGCGGCAATACCGCTTGCATGGGCGTCTTTAGACATTCCGCCTATTGCCTGACAGTAAACTCCTGGTTCTCGATATCCATCGCAGATAATAGCTTTTGTACAATTAAAATGAATAAATATTTGTTCAAGATAATTAATTAAATCATGACTTATGAGTATTTCATCACAATATGGGAAACCATTTTGGGCATTTTTTGATAAAAATTCTTTTAAATGGAAATGTTCAGATAATGATATATTGCCAACCTCAGAAAAATAATATTTTTCAATATTCATTTTTAACCTCCTTAGAAAAACTAAAAAGAGATTAGAATAATCTAATCTCTCTATGGTATATAAATTTTTATTTATTTCTTTTTAATTGCTTTGCTTATCTTTAAGATAAGAATCGTCTCGCCGCTTTTCGATATGTTTATTTAAAGCACTAATTTCTTCTCGTAAGTGTTCTTCTGCTCGTTCGAGATTATCTTTTATCTCTTGAAGAGCATCTTTTCTTATCTGAAGCTGTTTAAATAATATCTCTTGGATATCTGAATTATCTTGAACTCTCTTGTAGTTGTTTAAATCATTATAATAATTTCTTATTTCAAAATATTTTTCTCGTTCTCTTTTATAAACAAAATTCAAAGCTGTAATACAAGCTCGTCCTTCTGCTATTCGGCAACCACTAAAAGTAGATGCAAAATCAGTATCTCTAGGGTGGACATAAGCATCTCCTGAAAAATCCTTTACATGATTTTTATTTTCCATAAGGCTTACTACTACATGAGAATGACCTGTATTCTCGTTAAAAAAGCTATCTTTAAAAACTAATTTATAATTTTTCATTTTTTTCTCCTTAAAAGACTTAATATAAGATTAACTACGGTTATTGGTTCATAAACTATCATAGTTAAAGTTCCTATTGTTTTTGGAATATCTTGGATTTGAATATTTGTATATGCCAAGTTGTTAATTATAATATTATTAAAAAAAGGTAAGGTAATCCAGCCAAAAAAGTAACCTAAAACATAAGAACAGAAAGTTGTTATACAAAAACAAGCAATAAAAATAAGAATATTTTGAAATAATTTATTCATTCGAACAAGTTACCTCTATGTTTGTTTTAATATCATTTAAAATATTTTCAATATTGATAGGAGCACAATTATGAGCGTCTACTTCACAATGATAAATTAAACCTTTTTCGAAATCAAGGAATTTATTTGAAGTGTGAGAATGCCCGCATAAATTAATCATTCTCCTAGATAAGGGCTTATCTGTATCTGAATTTGTAGTAATGCTAGGAAAATGAGATAAAAAGAAAGATTGTTTTCCTGCCTTAAGATATTTTCCATCGCATACTTCAACTACATTGTTACAACTTTTATATAATTCAGCTCTTGTATTTGAATCATGATTTCCCCGAATAATATGAATTTTTCCATTTAAAGCTTTAATGCATTCAAGTCCTTTTTCGTTATTCTCAAGCATACAATCACCTAGACAATAAACCTCATCTTCTGGCTGTACCACAGTGTTATGTTTTTCTATAATTGCGGCATTCATCTCCTCAAAACTAGAGAAACCTCTTGGCTTATAAATAAAATCTTTGGAATGACAAAAATGCCAATCTGATGTTATCCAAATATTGCTCATATTAAATTTCCTTTCTATCTTTACTGGAATAAAGGATTATCAATAATCATTCTTTTTTCTACAGAAGTTATCCAATTTTCATTCGGATATTCAAACGAGTTATACATATCTTCGATAACTTTGTCTGGTACTCTACGCCTTCCTGTCCTTTGTGCATTCCTTCTTTTAATAGAATTTAAATCAGAAAGAACAACAATCGCCGTAAAATCACTTTTGTCTTTTGTCTCTTTTGATAAATAATTAAATAACTTATTTCTTGATGCCTTTGATATATGTGTAGCATCAACAATTACATCTGAATCTTTTTCAAGAATAGTTTTGTTAATTGTGTCAATAAAAGTCTTATATACTAGTTTTTCTTTTGAAAAATAGTCATCCGCGTCATCAACTAGTGAGAATCTTATTTCATCTCTTGAAACAATAGGGATGTTCATACTTTCACTCATTTCTTTTGCTACTGTTGATTTTCCTACACCAGGAACTCCAACCATGATATAGATATGTCTTCCTTTTATCATTTTACTGCCTCTCCTTTTTAAGAATTTCTTGTTTAAATATCTTATATGGCATTTTTCGATTTCCTGCTTCATCAAAGTTATGATTTTTATATTCTAATAAAAAATCATCGTGAGAATAATGACTATATTCTTTACATTCAACATGATTAACTTCTCTTTGGCAATTCAAGCAAAAAATTCTTTTGAGATGACCAGCTTCCCTTTCAGCACCTTTTCTTCTTACAATAGGTATCCCTTCATTGCCGCAGCTAGTACAAAAAAATTTACTTCCAAAAGCAATATTTGAAACTTTGCACATCTTTTATCACTCCTTTATTTATTATATAAATATTATATCATAAAATTATAAAAAAATAAAGTAGAGGGAAACCTCTACTTAATCTTCATCGTCTATTGTTTCGATATTTTCATGATTGAGAATTGCGAATTGAGAAATAAAATTCTCAAAATCTTTAGCATCCTTTGGATAGGTAACTAGAATACCCATAGAAGGATCTATTGCAATTACTCCAAGGAGTGATTTTCCATCTACAGTATATTTCCCTCTACGGCACATTACTTCTCCATCTACTTTAGAAGCTTCGATATAAAAATTACTAATATCTTCTAAACCTTCAATCTTAATAAGCATATTTATTTCCTTTCTTTTCTAAGAAGAGAAAATCAACCCTTCTTAGAAAGTAAAAATTCATTAGATACATTTTTAAAACTAAAATTGTTATCGTTTGTGTCTCTATAAACAAGACCTTCTCTATAGACATTTGGATTTATTAAGGACTTTCCAGTAGCTAGCTTTTTCATCTCATCCATTGTATCCGGATTAATCCAATTCATATTTACAATAGGAACCCATTTCATTCCCCAGCTCTCAAGAATCTTCTTTCCTTCAAGAGAAGAAATTCTTCCAATATCTGAACGAATAAAGTTATATCCATAAAAATCATCTTCTGTCAGTTTAAGCGGATTTCCCTGAACTGAACCTACTGATTCGCCTTGTAGACAAACATAAGTGAGATTTGGATTCTTTAGAAGATAATCCTTTAAATGCTGTTCAACATTATACTTAAATGCCATATTCCAATAAATATTATCATCATGATAACATTTCTGATTTGGAGTAAGCTGACGAACTCTACGAGAAACGACATAAAATTCAAACTTCTTTTTACCTTTTCTTTCAAGAATATATGTCGTAGAAGTACCATCAAGCTTTTCTGTAGCAAGAAGTTTTCTCTTGTCCTGAAGTACCCAAGGCATATTTTCTACTCTTTCCTCGTCTGTAATCTTTACATAAGGAAACTTAGTTGGAAAAGATGTTTCAGCTACCTTTTTTCGACCAAAGAAGAAGAAAAGTAACTTCTTTCCCCAAGACTTCTTCATTAAATGCTTTATGAAAGGATTTTTAAAAAGCTTAGGATGTCTCTGAATCATAACTTTATATTTGTCTGCGGGTGCTGCCTTTCTCTTCCTATCTTCTGGAGTAGCATATGTTACACCTAACTCTTTAGTTAAAAATCTTGATTCATCTTCTACAGTATGGTTATTCATATACTGATCTACTATCATTCTATCAGCAGTGTCAGACACCACTGAAAAACCGAGATCCTCAGGAGCCATTAATAGACCTTGAGAGATCATAAGCCCCCTCCCGCCAAAAGTATATCTCTGTGACTTTACCTTATAATGCTTTGAAGCTAAAAAGGCAAAAGGCTCTGTTGCAGGAACCTGTGAATCAATTTCAAAATATATAGCTAAATCACCAGGCTTAAAAGTTCCCTTTCGAACCATTACTCTCCATCCGCCGACAACCGCAGCTTCGCAGTTATCTGAACCTGTAATTGGCTCTATTGAATCGATAGCTACTAAATATGCTAATTCCCTAATCTTATCTTTGTTTAACATAATTATATATCTCCTTTTATTTTAATTTATTATTCTCCAAACTCTATTGCAATAAGGTTTTCCGCCATAAGCGGCTTTCATAATTTTTATCTTTACTTTTTGAATGTCACAATTTTCTCCAATTGTCTTTGTGCATATCAGAAAATTAATTGCTTCATTATAATTTTTAAAGAGCAGTTTTTCTCCACGGGCATCTATTGCTTCTATTGAAGAATTATTTAATTTTTTTATTTCTTCTTTACTTACTGTATCTTCCGCAAGAGGTACTCGGTCTTTTCTCGCTCTTCGTAAATTTTCTTTTTCAGTAACCCATTCAAGATTTTGAATAGAATTATCTCTTTTGTTGTGATTTAAATGGTCGACAGTAAGCTCTTCAGCATTTGGAACTGGTTTCCAAGTAAGTAAAACTAATCTATGAATATTCTTAAAACCATAATACGTTTTTACTACACAATAACCAGAATTAGACACTTTAACAGGTAAAATATTCTTGTGTTCATCCTTTACATGTCCCAAATTAGAAACATAAACTCTATACTCTTTGTTCCATTTCCATTTTTCTACCCGAAATAAAAATGTAGGAAAAATAAAATTAAACATAATAATCACTCCTTCTTTTTCTTTATTTCTTATATAAATATTATAATATATTTTTTATAAAAAATAAAGAAAATATTTTGTTTAGGTTTATTGTTATTATTTATTAAAGGTTAATTTTTCCTGAAAAGTAATCTTTTTTGCATCTTCAAAGCCAAGTTCACCGTCTTTAATAAAATACTGATTTATTAATGTGTTAATTATTCTTGCGCCTATAGTGTTGTTTTTAAAAGTGTTTTTAAGATACTTTTTTATTGTTGTAATACATATTTCCTTATCTACTTCTGGAAATAGCTTAAGATAGGATTCCAATAGAGGAGAAGTTTCAAGAATTTCATATAAATCAGAGAGAACAAGCTTGTCTGTACTATAGACTAGTCCAACGCGTCCAAGAAATTCAGTTTTTACTCCAAAAGTTCTCAATTTATCAAGGGTAATATTTTCTTCATTATTGAAAGCTCCCGCAAATACAAATAAGCATTTGCTAATATCTATATTAACATAACGTCCATAGTCGCCATAGACAGAAGTTGTTGGAGATTCTAATACTTTTAAAAATTCATTCTGTACTCCAAGAGTAACTTCATTTGTAAGAGAAGAATTTGAATTATCTGAAATAAAAAGTTTATCAAATTCATCTACAAAAATTATTGCGGGAACACCTTTTAAATTTGCTACCGGAGATAAAGCTTTACTTAAAGAGTTGCCAGCCATACCTTCTTTAGTCAACTGAGCCGCGTTAATACTAATAAAGCCTAGTTCCTTTTCTCTAGCCAGAGTCTCAATAACAAAAGATTTACCACTTCCGCTATCTCCAGTTAAAATAAAGTGTGGACGAATAGTACCTTTACTAGCTGAAAAAATATCAAAAATTCTTCCAAGTTCCTTAACAATTCTTTCCTGACCAATAATTTCTGTAGACATATTTTAAACCTCTTTTCTTTTATTATATAATTATTATAATATATTTTTATAATAAAATCAATTATCAATATCCTCTAAATACTTTTTAAAGAACTTCGTTAAAAAAGTATTGAGCATTAAATCTTTTATTCTTTGTTCTTTTTTATTATCTTGATATTTTTTACTATAGTCAATAAAAAATTTTAATTCTTTCTCTAATTCTTGAAGTTCTTTAGAAGGAATTATTACAGCCCCTGTTCTAATTTTCTTAAGGTAGTAAGGTAAAGCAGTATCTTCCATTGTCAAGCATTTTTTATAATTTTTTTCTTTTTTTAATACGCTTTCTAAATAAAAAGAAAGGAAGTAAGAAAGTCTTTTTACATTATAAATTTTTTTATTTTCTTTTGGGTTGTTATAATATTGTTTTAATGTATTTAAAGCTTGACTACCAACACTATTTAAAGTTTGAGAAACAGAATAGTAAGCAAAGCTTTCTTTACAAGCAGTAAACTGTTTCCAGATCCAACGATATTTTTGATTAATTAATCGGTAATCTGTAAATAAAATTTCTACAAAATTGATATTTTGTTTTTTTATCATCTTAATATATTCTCTAATATCAATAATAGAGCATTGTTCATTGTTATTTAAAAATAAAGTTTGATTATTTACTTTCTCATTAAAAAATAGCTGTTCTACTGTTGGAATGATTAAGCATTTAGAATCAATATCTGAAGTTTCAATATCTGTTCCATAATTCTGACTTCCAAAAAGAAAAATACCAATAATATTTTTTTCGGGATAATATTTTTTTACTTCTTCTAAATGAACTCTTAGTCTTTCTATAATTTTGTTTTCTTTCATCTTTATCAACTCCTTTACTTTATAATAATATTATAACAAAAATTAATAAAAAAATAAAGGTGGAAGAAATCCACCTTTATAAAATATTTTTTAGTTCTTATCCGTAATAGTTTTAAGAGCACTCTCTAGCGGGGTTCCTCTAAGAAGAGTAGAGATTGAATCCGCTACGCTTTCTCCCTTTGCCAAAGAATATGGACTGAGTGCCTGACCGAGACCATTCATAATTTCCGCACGATTTTGACCATTCAATGCTTCGATAAATCCTGGCTGAATAGATGACATAATAGAAGCTACTGTGTCAGCATAAATCTTCTGCTTTTCTGCTTCAATCTCTGCCATGTTCTTTTCATGTGCAATAGCTAACTTTTGTTCCTCTTCCTTTCTAGCTCTCTTCTGCGCCTCTATGGAATTAATGAGATTCTGAAGATCAGCCTCTGCCTTTACCTTTGCCTGGTTCTCAGCACTTAACTTAGCATTGAGTTCTTCCTCTCTTGCAATTTCAAGGACTCTTCTCTGGTGAGCGAGATCTGCCTGATACATCTTATTTTCATTGTCTAGCTCAAGACGCTTCTTATCATTAGCCGCAAGAGCAATAATTGTTTGCATCTGAGCATTAGTTGAAGCTAATTCAAGAGACTTTGAAAGAGTTTCGCTATTAAACTGCTCCATCTTTTCTGCAACATCTCTCTGTACCCCTAGCTTTTCAATCTCAATATCGTTAATCTTCATACCATTATTAAATGATATATTCTTTTCATTAAGAATGAGATTACGAATTATTTCAACATTCTTATTATAAAATTCCTGAATGCTATACTTTCTAATCTCCTTAGAAAGAACTGTACTTATTCTATTGTATAAATAATCTTCATAATTGTTAATTGAAAACCACTTATCTTTATTCTTATTATTAAAAGAAATCAAAAAGGAAAGAGACAACTGCACATTGACATAATCGGATGTCTGAGCGGCAAAAATTCTATCAATTCTGGTTTCATTAATCGGAAGGAATACTGAGGTACCCTCTGGAGTAGTAATAGTTTCCAAAGTTTCATCATAATTAAGAAGTCTTGTAGTTGGTCCAACAACAATTTCATTTTTTCCACTCTTAGAAATGACATTAATAGCATAACCATTCCAAACTTCAATAGCAACTACACCCTCATACTTCGTATCAAGAGTAATGGTTCTTGGCTTTGTATAAGACACACCTCGGCTAATATTCGAATTAGCTTCAAAAATAGCAAGAGAGTCTGTATTATTAGATGTAGAATATGCCATATTAATTGCATCATTCAATCCATCTACTGTACCAAGTCGAGCCTTCTTCTCCATTGTCTTTTCTGTCAACTGATCATTATAAAAAAGAACTTCCTTATTCCCCGGATAGAAAAGTTCACATTCTGTCCTACTAAGCTTTCTCTTAACAACAACTTCTGTTCTAGGATCTGGGAGATACATTGCTGGACCTTTAACTGTCTTAATCTGACCTGTTAGTCTATTTAAGATATATCTACCTTCACCTTCCGGAATAGCAATAGCATGATGCATATACTTTCCATCATACTGGATTAGAGCGTGCTCTGGTCTAGGATAATAAATCATCTGTTCATTACCTGTAATGAATAACTCTTCACCTGTCTTGTGTTCTACTCCATTATCCACATAATCAGCAATAACCTTAATATAAATTCCGCTAATAGGTGAAAGCTCGAGTGCGCGGAAGATTACTCCACTCTTACTTGATACAAATGTCTCTGTTGGCTTAGGGAATACTACGGCTGGACCGTGGATATATCTCTTTTCGCCATCTTCATCTTTAAGAATAGCATACTCAAGTCGCTCAAGAGTAACAGCATCTCGTACATACTGATTTTCCTTACCCTCAATAGGAAGAACTTCTATACCCGTAGGAGGGATATAAAATGAAATTTCAGTACCCTTAATAACAAGGAGCTGTCCTACAAAATAACTTTCCTTCTGTGCTGCAATCTCATTTCCTTCAGTATCAATTACTGTTGCATTAGACTGACTTGCGGCAGCCGCATCATAAACTCTAGCAAGAAGATACTGGTTAGAACGTAATCTATGTCCCTGAACTACCTTAGCCATCTGACCTGGATAGAGAGCAAATGAAACAGGACCAGGAACGTTAATCTTACGTCCAATCTTTAATACCGGTGACTTAATTGCCTTTGAAGGAACTGGATGTATATTGTCAGCACTGTTTTCTGCCGGATTCTTAAATACAACATACCATCCTTCCGGTGCAGATGTAAAAAGTCGTCTAGCCTTTTCAAAATCTGTTGTCTCAATGAATCTCTTACTCTTTGTATCGAAATAAACGAGAGACTCCTGTGGAGATACTGTCATTGTAATAGGACCAGTATGTACCTTAATATCACCATCTGTCTTAGACAAGAGATAGCAATACTCATTGCTTGAAAGAACAAAGTCTCTTTGTCTCTGTGCTGTCGGCTGATTATAACTTTCATTTTCCATATATCTACTCATTCTTATTCCTTTCTTTAACTTTTATCTTTTCTTTATTTCTTATATATATTATATCATAAAATTTTTTATGAATCAATTTTAATTATCGCACCAAAAATATATTGATATCTCTGAATTTGAGATATCCATCCAGAGGTTCTGATTTCTCACTGCATCTATTTTTTCTTTTAAGACAGTATCTGCCGTTAAAATTTCAATAAATTCTGCATCTTCATAAGGAGCACCTAATTCTTCCAAAGAGTTTGAAAGAAAAGGAGTAATTCCTCTTGTTCTATAAGTCCAAGCCTCTTTTTTCGTACACCATCCCGCATCTATATAGGGTTTATAGCTATAATACCAATTAATATAATCTTCAAGATTAATTTTTGTAAGCCAAAAATAATTACCATGCCAATCAACAATTTTTTCTTTTATAATTTGCGGCAATGTGCTTTCTTTAGGATGAATTCTTTGAAGGGAAGGATATCCGTTATACATATTTTTCATCCATTCTTTATTGTTTCCACTTACTAAATCTTCACTAATAAATTCTTTTCCTGTAGCAGGATCTTTTGCATAAAGGAAAAATGTACAATCCATAGCCATAATTAAATACCTTTCTAATAATAAATTTATTTTATTTGCATTATTTTATTATATAAGCACAAATGATGCGAATCAATTATTTTATTAAGGTGATAATGTCCGAAAAACCATTGTTCATATTCAATTTTTGTTTTTATTTCTTCCTCTAACCACTTTGAATATTTAGTTGGTGGGAAAATAGAGACATATAAATTTATAGAAGCTGGAGCCTCATGTGTTAAAATACAGTCTATTGACTTGTTATATTTGCACATATTAAGAATACAATTTGATTTTTCTAATGCATTTGGGACTTCTTCTGTCCACCAACTCATACCTTTTATTCTATAAAGTTTTTGATTTTGTTCTAATTTCTTAATAGCTTGTTTAAAATCTTTTTTAGAAAGATAATCTGAAGGATTTAAAATCCCATCTTGAATATCATGGCTATTGGCTCCTCCCATAGCTAAGAAAGTTAATCCTTCGATATTAAAAATTTGTCCTCTACAGAGATGAAAAATATTGTCTTTTATTTTATGGACTTTTCCGCCATGCCAATTAAATATAGGATAACTATTTAAACGATCAAAATTTTCATGGTTTCCATCTATAAAGAGTGTCGTCCAAGGTTTTTCATTGAGCCAGTCAAGCCAATATTCTTCTTCTTTAGATATACCTTTATAATCCCATATGCCGCCGAAGTCTCCTAAAATAATAATGTAATCATTCTTATTTAGTTTTTTACCTTTAGGGAAGTTAGAAGAATTAAATCTTAAAAAATCTCCATGTGTATCTCCTGTTATATATATTGACATAGTAAGGCACCTCCTCTTATTCTAAATACAGTATTTTTCAATAAAAGAATCTTTATCTAATCTGCAACATTCTGCATCTAATTTTTTGGTAGATATTGTTATTTCTTTTTTAATTAAAAAACAAAATCCACTTACGTTCTCAAAAAGAAAATTTTCAATCGCATCTTCATATTCATCTTCATCCTCAAAGTTCTCTTCCGGGACATTCTCTTCTATTATTCCAAAAGATTCCATTAGATTAATGGATTCCGGTTTTATATAATCCTTCCATATCTCTTCTTCTGTTATATCATCATCTACCTCTATAACGAATTGAGTGTATATTCCATGTAATCCGCCATAAGTTTGTTCATCTGCATAAATAAAATACCTCTTTATTTTTATCATTCCTTTCTTTTTATGATATATTAATTGTATCATAAATTTTAATAAAAATAAAGAGATATTTTATTTATTAGTTAATCTTCATTTTTTACTTCTTCATAAAGTCTTTTACAAATATTGTAAACATCTATTCTTGTAAAAGGCTCTAGTAATTCATCTGGACTTACTCCTATAAAGTATAATCCAATTTTATCCATAAAACGGTCTATCTTTTTCTCCTTGAGCTTTTTAGAATTACATTCATGACAATAAGTATTTTCTGAACATGAATTTGTTAAATTTTCCATTTATATTCTCTCCTTGTCTAATTATATAGTTTTAAAAAGGGATATTTATTTCTTGATCTATTTGAAGATAATCGCTACTAATTATACGAGCTTTTCCGCAACATGGACATACTGCTTTATGTTCTTTATCGTTATTGATAACAACGATATGCTTCAAATCAAAAGGCTGGTGACAATAAAAATCGTAAAAAGGTTGCTTGTTTATAATGTATCCACACGGATTTTTTGACTTGTATTTAAATAATTTGAACAAAAGCCATTGAAATTTTGCTTTTTTGTTGCAAATAGACTTAAAAGTTCTACTTTTCATTTCTAATCTCCTTTATTTTCATTTTCCTTATTATTTTTTGACCGATATTCATTATACATCTCAAGCAAATAATTCGGATTGTTATATAAATTTATATCATCAAAATAATTTGAAATAAAATCTGCAAAATCATATAACATATCATCTTTATTTCCTTCTTCTGATTTTTCTATTCTTCTTTCTAAAGAAGCCATACGATCTTTAAGCATATTATTTTCATTTTTTAACTTATTTAATTCATATTCCAATCTATTTATTAATACGTTGAATACCATCTCCATCTAACCTTTAATCTCCTTTAAAATTTCTTTAGGACAGTAAATAATCCTTTTTTCTGCATTTCGAGCTTTACAAATCGCAGACCACACCCCATCAGATTTATTTCCATCCCAAATTGCCAATAACACATCGCAATGTTCAATCATATATTGACTTTTTACATTATCACAGCCTTTATAAAATTTATCTGACAATTCGAGCCATTCATCTGCATGCTCTTTGATTAAATTATATAATTTATGAGAAGAATTATAGTCTTTATAAGAAAGAACGCAATGTAATCTACAGTCTAATGTATCTTTAAATATTGAGCCAGCAAGTCCAAAAGCAATATCACATCCGGAAGCCATACCACAATATAAGTCAATTGTTTTATTTTGTATTCTTTCTGCCATAGCAATTTCTATAATCTGTTGCGATATCCATCCTATAATTTCATTCCACTCATCAGAGGTTTCATCATCTGGTAATCTTAATCTTTGAGGTCTATAACCTGTCAATGCTATTCTCATTGACTCTCCTATCTGTATAAAAATTTTATCTAAAATTTAAAAATAGTTACTAAATTTTAATATTGTAAATATATTATGCATTATATATGCTTTATCAGGCTATCTCAAAAACATACATATCCATATTACAATTAAACTAATTGTCCACAATATCTTTGCAATATTTTGTGTCCTTTTGGAGTCTTTAATTTGCAAGCCTAAGGAAAAAAACATGGTACAGCAAGCAATTATATTTATAATCTTTATTATCGTTAAATTATTCATTCTTATTTTTTCTTATCTCCTTATTAGAAGCAAAATTTAAATTGATTCATCTTATTCTTTCATTTGCAACTTCAAAATATTTATCTGTTAATTCTAGTCCAAGCCACCTCCTATTGTTTTCTTTTGCGATAAGGAGATGTGAACCACTTCCCGCGCAAGGATCGAATACAATATCTCCTTCTTTACTATTATCAAGAATTAACTCTTTAATTAAGTCATGATTCTTTTCGGTTGGATGTAATTTACTCTTTCCGCAAGGATATTCAAATACTGTATTTTTGCAATGAGCATTAAAGCACCCCCCTCGCTTTTTAAACCAAACTGCATTTTCAATGCCGGATAAATAAACATATTGACCGTTCATAGGACTTGGATTAGTTTTCTTCCAGATCAGTTGTCTTACAGTTCCCTTATGCTTCTCTTGTTTTTCTGCAAAAAATTTATGTATTTCAGATAATTGCTCTTTACCACAAAAGATAATAATTGTACTAGATGTTATTCTATACACTTCTGCTAAAAAATCTTGTAAATTAAAAGTAACAATATCCGCGTTTTCTTTATTGAGATTCCTTAACCCATTGTTGTTTCTATTCACTTCCCCATAGGGAATATCAGTAAGCGTTAATTGAACACTATCCTTTTTTAATTGCGGCATGTATATCATACAATCACCATGATATATCCTGTTAATTTCTAACATAATTTTTAAATCTATCTCTCCTTATTCGTTTTCTATTAAATCAATCATCTTATATGTTATTTTCCCATTACTATATTTTTTAGTCTCTAACGTTCCCTTTGCAATTTCTCCTTCTTTATTGGAAAAAATATCATAATAATTTTTACCATAAAAAGAATAGGACTCTCCGCTATAAGAGACGGTAATCTTATAGATAGCACTATGTGATTGAGGCATCATAGTCTTTGTTGCTGCGTTATAATGCATAGTCACATAGCTAGGTCGATAATAACTATCAATTACTTTTACTTCTACAATAGAAGTTTCTGTTTCTATGCATTTAGAACACCCTATGAAAGCTAATAAAAATAAGGATAAAGATAAAATAATAAAGAATATAAAATTTCTATTCCTCATTAAGTCTCCTTTCAATTAATAAAAATTAATAAATATAACTTTTAATCACCATATTTATTCTATAATCAACTAACAACAAAAGACAAAAAAGAGTAGAAATAACTAAAAGTTCAGTATCTCCATTTATATTGGCTTGCATAGAGATGCCGCTACAAAACCACACCAAAAAGAAGGGTATTGTCTGTTTAAAAAATTTTAAGAGCTTCTTTATCTATTAAAATTTTTTCATTTTATTTCACCTTCAATCAGAATTATTATCAATAATAAATTAATTATTTTCTACTTATTTTTTTGTTAATTTTTATATTAGCAATCTTATACAATATTTTAGTTATTAGTTTATTTTTTTGAAATATTTTCACGATGAGATACCCGATTGAAAAACATAATGCTGCACATAATGTTGCATATCCAAGTGCAACCGAAGTGCCACAAATTCTTTTATATCCATCCGTGAAGTAATTTTCGTTATATTCTTTTCTTCGCATATCTCCAATAATCATCAAAACAGTTCCAATTAAACCGGCAATAAGTCATGATAATAAGTATAATATCGTTGAACTTATCTCTCTCGCCTCCTTGAATTTCCCATAAAACTGTGAATTATTATAGTTACTTCAATGATATATTGTCTTATTTTTTTCTTTCTTTTCTACTAACTACCTGCCTATGACCTTTTGGACATACACGATATAAAATATCAGTATATCCATCTGTATAATCATTACCACCTGAATTAATTGGATCTTCATATATACAAATTTTTGTAAAAACAGTCTCTTTTTCTGAGAAGAAAGATTTTGTAAGATAATAGTCTTTGCACTCTTCACAATATGTAAGTTTGCCATTGATTATATCTTTTGCGATTTTGATATCATCTTCATACTGCTTTAAAGCTTTTAATTTTTCACTATCTCTTGTTCTTGAAATTATGATGTTCTCAATATTTTTTAGCATTTTTTTACCTCTGACTATTCACCGATAAATACCAATTCATCGATATATTCTCTACCTTCGCCCTTGAAAATAGGAATATTTATATCAATAATCCACTCATTTTCTGTTTTAGAAGTGTCTTTTAACTGTGCAGTTGCTGTAACACCATCAGATTCAATAACAATCTTATTTCTTACACAACAGCTTCCTCTCTTCTGATAAGTCGGTAAATCATTCCAGTTAATGCCTCTCTGAATCATAAGCATATCCTGAATGTCATTGCATGACTTATTCTGTAATTCCTTGTGTGAGAAATTGGCTTGACCAATCATCTGAATTGAATTGCGAGAAGCGTCTAATTGTCTCCAATATACGAGATTAGTTACTTCTTCCTTTGGAATATTGAAACAACGAGCATCGAACATTGCACCCTTGTCCATTGCTTTATCATAAATATCTAATAATCTTCTTTCTTCATCTGTATGAATTCCCATACTAAGTTCAAAAGAATATTTTTTAACTTCTTTTACAAAAGCTCTATTAAATGCCATTGTTGCCATACTTGCAGCAATACTACAAAGCTTCTGTACTTCATAATCAAACCATGCTGAAGATGTAAGTTTCTTATAATCAACGAGGATTAATGTAATCTCATCTGACTGTGTATAACCAAGAACACAACCCTGAATATTCTCACATAAATATTTCATTGTTTCCTGCATTGACTTAATTAGCACTTTATCAAATGGCTTATGGAATCCTCTTGTAAATGTGTGAAACGCTTTTCCATCAATGCGGATGGCAACTGGACACCTTCTCATCAATCTTGTCTTAGGAATCTGCTCATAAAATGTTTTCATTCTAACACCTAAATCATCATGTACTGGCATATATGTACCTCTCTTTTATTATGTTATTCTCTCTCACTTCAATATCATTGTCTTTATATCAATTTATATTTATCAAGAATTGTGTTTTATCATTACTAATACTACTATAAAAGTTTCTCATTTACCCCTCATTTCTTTCTCCTTCTGTTTCCGCACTATCTACTGCAAGTGTTAAAAATTCGTCAAATTCATCTGTTGTAATACCCCAACTGTCGCACCAATCATATAAGGACATTCTCTGACACTCCTTCTTGATTGCATATGCTATTGTTTCTGCTTTTGATTTCTTCATATTATTCCTCACTCTTTACTACAAGTCTTAGTCTTAAATAAATATCTATCTTTCATATTCTCCTTATTCCGCTTCTGATTGAAGCCACTTTAATGCTATTTCTCTGTCTTTCTTGCCGCAGTTAAAAGCACAACCATTTGTAAAGCTGTCACAATAATCGGCACAATCAAAATCTAAACCACCTGCAATAAGTTCCGCCAACTCTTCATCTGACATATTCCTTATCCTGTTAGCATTGGTCTTTTTGCTGTCACATCTGCAACAAGGCTCATTATTTTTAGAATTGCTGTTGTGTTGGCAGTTACAGTTATTGTTACTATCCTGTATTTTCTGCTTATTAACCGCTTTCATTACCCATGCTTTTTAATTAGCCCCATTTCAGATGGGATTTTTAATAGTTCATCCTTTAGTCTTGACTTGCTAATTAAATCATCCATTTTCCACATCTCCCAATTCTTTTGTCATTTTATTCCATTTTATTCATTGTATCTGCAACAAGATCTTTAAATTCTGCTCTTATTCTCCAACCAAAATCCAAATTTTTCTTTTCTTTTTTATTTTCAATTCTAAGAAATCTACTTTATTAAGAGTAATAAATAATTCTGGTTTGTTTTTTCTAATTTCAGAGGTAGAAGGATATAATCCTAAATCTACTAGTATCCTAGGAAGAAATCTCTCATTTGTGTAAAAAGTTTTGTCTTTTTCTACTGTCAACCAATCTATGTTGCCTTTGGCAAACATTTCTGTAGGAGACGAAATAGGTTTCCCAATAACTATATTTTCAATATATTTCATTATAAAAACCTCCCTTGTTATGTAATTTATATAGCCCTATAAAAATAGGGCTATATACCTAATTATCTAATTGGAACTATACTATCTCCTGTCGGAACAATAGGCTCTCCGATTGGCTCTCCTGTTTCTTTATTAATTTCCTGTATGTCTAAAACGTCAAGTCGATTAAGATTGCCAAAATTAGCACAAAAAAGATCAAGTGCGGCATGGGCTGCTGGACCTATTTCAGCAGAATCGAAATTCTTAGCTACTTCAACAGTAACTTTCCTCTCTGTTGGATTATATTTCTTCTTCTCTCTGTAATGAATTACAAAATTTCTCATTGTTTTTTCTCCTTTTACTTTATATATAAATTATATCATAAATTTTAATAAAAGTAAAATTAAAGGTCTAACAACGTATCATCTATAATTTTCCAATAAGTCCCTTTTTGTCCTAAAAATTCTATTTTAGCAACTTCTGCTTCTTTCATCTTCGACATCAATCTAGTAAAAGCTACTCTTGAGATAGATGATTTAGATGCGATTTTCGCCTGGCTAAAAATTCCTTCATCGCCGACTTCCGCAACTAATATTCTAATAGCAGCTTTTTCAGGCTCTGTTAAAGATTTCAAAAATTTTACAACATTACTATTATCATTCAAAGCTAACCTAATAATTTTTTGAAGAGATGTCTCATAGTCAGAGTTACTTTCTTCTAACGTTAAACCAATTTTTATTTTCTCACTATTAATTCTAAAATGTTTTGAATACAGATGTTCATACTTCGGATTTACAATATAATATTCAACATCTAAAAAATTTATTAATTTTTCTAATCCATATTTTTTCGGATTACTTAAATAACGAATATCTATTAAAAGATAAGAAAAATTTTTATTTTTGACTTCTTTTTGAATCCATTGATTATCCAAACAAAAATCTTTAAAACTAGGAATAATAATTACAATATATTCATTATTATATTCATAAGCCATAAAGATATATTCTTTTTGATATTCTTTTTCTACTAAAGAAATAATATTATTTAACTTACTAAATTTAATACTGTTAATTTTTTCCATTCTCCATAAAAACTCCTTAAAAATAAATAAAAAAAATGAGTGAAGATAATATTATCTTCACTCAATAATTATTTGGTTATATCTACTAGAACCAATAACTTCTAACATTAACTCATATCCACTCTTTCCAGACAAAATTTGCTTAAAAAGCATAGGCGAACAACCACTTACATATGACACTCCTGAAGATAAATCTAATATTATATTATTTCGTGCTTCTACATTCCAATAAATGACTTTTGGGCAATTTAAACCAGCATCTTTCCACTTCTTTTCAAAAGCATTTTCTATTGTGGTTAAGTTATCCTTTGAAATTTCTAACCCTTCATCAATTTCCATATCGCTAATTACAATAATATATTTTGGAATATCTTCCTTTTTAGAATGCTTAGCAACATCAAATAATAAGTCAAAAACTTTAACTAAATCAGTATTTCTAGCGTTAATAGTCTTTTTATAAATATAATTTACCTTGTCAGAAAAAGTGCCTCCCGCAACATCTACTAATTGAGGTGTTTCAGAAAAAGAGATATACTTATTCTTAAAATCTCCATTTAATCTTTCTGCGCAATATAAAGATAGACTAATAGCAACAGCAATGGGAGCTACTCTGTTATAGGCTGCCCAAGTCATCGAACCGGACGTATCACAAACACAAATCGCATTATCTGAAATACCAGATAAAAAATCTTTTTGAGATTCCCAATAAGTATTAAAAATATCATATTGCTGTTTATCTTTTGTCTTTATAACCTTATTTACAATTTCATAAGGGTATAAAGTTTCTGTCTTTAATTGATTATTCTTCTTTGCTTCTTCAATAAAAAGAGAGTACTTTTCCTTTGTCTCTTCTCTTGTAGAAAAGACATGAGCATAATTGAAACTTGCCTTTCCAGGCACAGTAGCAAAATCTATAGCATCCCAGTCATTATTTGACATTGCCTTTTCTACAACATTTAATCTTTTTCTCAAAAGAGAAAGAGTTTTTCTATACTGCTTTGAAGAAAAACATAATGCCTTTCTTATTTGCTTTGCTTTCCTTTTGGTTTCTATAGAAGAAGCATTTTCAGAAGGAAGCCATTTCGCTAATAAAGATATTGGTTTTTCTGAAAAGAAATTTTCAATATCGGCATGTAATTGACAGGAGATATAAGTCAAAACGCTATAAGAAATAGGTGAATCTATTAAATCAATAACGTCATCCCATCTACCATAACTAGGAATATTAGGAAGATTTAGTAATGCAACTGTAGGATCTATTTCTGTTAAGTATTTATAACAAATTCTAAAAAAACGTCTCTCGCCCTGCCCGCCACGGACATCTCTAAGATAAAAAAGGCATTTTAAGGCATTCTTCTTATCTTCTGAATAAGCTCTTCCAAACAGAATTCTACAATCTTCTTCGCTTCTGTTTCTATAGGCTCCACCAAGAGCAAATAAATCAAGAACGCTAGACTGCGTAGTTGAATGTGCTATAGCTCCATTCTCTGTTTCTGTAAAATTTGTATTCTGTATTAAATTATTTACAAAACTATTCATATATTCTCTCCTTAAAAATTCCTATTTTTTTAGTAAACAGAAGTCGGATAAGGGAATCGAACCCCTATCTAAAGATTTGCAGTCTTTCGTCCTCCCATTAAACGAATCCGACAAATTGCGCCTAGTTTTCTGACGCAATTGTAGTTTTCTTCTGTTCAATCTTTTCAAGCCTCTTAGCCTCTCTAATAAGAGACTTACTCTTAAGCTTCTTATTCTTAAAAGCATCTAATAGATTCTTATTAAACTCTTCTCTTGCAGCAAAGAGATTTTCTCCATGCTCTCTCAAATCCTTTCCAGACATTTGAGGAGTTACTCGAATCATATCTCCCATCTGCTTCATCTTCTTGATGTTAGACTTCCTCTCATGTCTAGCTACCTTTGGTTCATCATCTCTTACAATATTCCAATTCTTTCCCATATTTAACAATTCCTTTCAATTTATTATATTAATATTATATCATATTTTTTATAAAAATCAATTTTCTTCCAAAATGTGAATAAAATCTTCAAAACTAATTCTTTCAACAAAAGGATGACTTCCTAAAAAACTATTTTCTTTTATCTTTAAATAGAGAGTCGGATTATTGTTGATATAATCAATTATTTCTTGTGTAGTAATATCAAAAATATTTTTTATTTTAAAAAAATATTCTTTAATGATAAAATAATTCTTATCAACAAGATAATTTTCTTTTAAAGAATGTAAATTAGATACTCTTAACCTCACTACTTCTGCACAGAAATAAAAATAACTATAAAGCAGTGTCATTAAAACCTGGTGTAAATACCAATCTTTATAAGAAGGATTATCTTTATAAGCTACAAAAAAAGGTTCTGAACAAGAAAAAATATAATCCCGCAGGTACATTTCTATATAAGTATAGATCCCATTGAAAAAAGAATGAGATAAAGAATTTGGATTATCTATCCATTTATATGTAAATATTGGTAAATATAAATAATCTTTATCTAAAGGTATGATTTTACTTAGAACAGAGTTGTTAAAATATAAATCTTCATGTGAAAATAAATCTTTTTTAAAATGAATATCTAATTTCTTTATCCATTCTGTATTATAGAATTTTCCATGATGCCAACTATCTGTTGCTGATTTCTCAAACTTTTTAATAGGACAATTTTTAGTCTTATTCCAAGAATAAAAATTTGTTGCAATAACGGGATAAGTAATAAATTTATTTAAAATGTCTATTACTTGTATTAAAGAACCTTCTACAAATATATCATCATTATCTATGAAAGTAAACCAAGGAGTATCAACATGATCTAAACCAAGTTGCCTTGTATTACCAGGACAATGAAGAGAATCTTCTTCCGTTTTAAAACATTCTAAAAGAATATCGTTTTCTTTACAAAAATCAATACAAAATTTTTCTGCGGCAATGTTATTTTTATTATCATTCACAAAAATAATTTTAATATCTTTATAAATATCTTTATCAATAGAATTTAATAAATCTCCTATTGTTTGTTCACAATCAAAAGCCGGGATTACAATTGTTAAAATTTTATCCATGAATCTCTTCCAATTTCAATTTCAATTTCTTCTATCATTTTACTTCTTGCCTCCAACATATGTCATTATATCACCATCCATCTTCACTTCTTGCCTCCCTTCAATGTATATAATTTTTCAACCTAGTTTTAACTTAGTCTAAGAAACTGGGGTAGCGGCTCCTATGGGATTCGAACCCGTACCGTCGCAGTCAAAGTGCGATGTGCTGCCATTACACCAAGGAGCAATAATATTAAATTCCGTTCCATTCTTCATCAGAATAAGAATTTATATCTTTTTTCCTATATGGGAGACCGTATTTCAAACACCATTTTGAAATAGCTCTATCAGAGACATAAAAATCTTTTGTTATTTGAACAAATGGTTCTTTTCTTATTCGATTTTTTAAATTTTCTCTTGAAATTGGAATTTGATTATTTTCAACTCGTCTTTTACTTTCACAAGTGTTGCATCGAGTTGCTTTTAAGCTAATTTTTTTATGACAATCAATACAATAATTCTCTTTTTCAATGGCTTTCTGCCTTTTGATATTTCTACCATTTGTTGTAGGTAATTGCATATTACAATTAGGACAAACCCATCGAAGATTTTCAAGCCTATCGTCAGTATTGTGACCATTGATATGATCAAGAATTAAAACAAGTGGTTTTTCTTGCCATACAGGTAACATTCCACATATTGAACATTTATATTCTGTATATTGTCCTTTTTCATACCAGCGTCTTAACACAGCTTGTGTTGCTGTAGAATTTTCTATAAAAATATTTTCTTCATTTCTCTCAATACGATTCAAATTATTAAAATGACTATAATCAATATTGTATTTCTCTAGTCTATTTTTAACCGTATTGTGATTTGAGCCACTTCGAGTACCATATCCAAGTTTTAAAATTAATTCATTAAATGAATTACTTTCTGCAACCATCTGAGCTAATTGGTCTCGTGTAAAATTATCTATCTTTGCTTTTGGCATTTAGTTATTCCTTTTTAAATATCTTTTTGTGGTTAAGGTACCGCTTAGCGACACCCCAATATTGGACGTGCCAGATTTGAACTGACGATCTCTTCATCCCAAGTGAAGCGCGATACCAAACTTCGCTAACGCCCAAGGCTCTCAGGAGGGACTCGAACCACACAACCTTCACCTCAATAAGAAGCGACGCTCTGCCAATTGAGCTACCGAGTAGTAACTATTAATTAATAATTACTATTTATTATATTAATATTATATCATAAAATTTTTAAAAAATCAATTACATGATATAAGTTTTACAAATTAAAGAACATTCTTTACCCGGAGGTAAGACATCGTTATAATTTGTTTTTAAGAAAGACATACAATCTTTCATATTCTTTGGAACATTATTTGTTTTTAAGCAAATAAGAATTTCATCTGAAGTCATTGGCTTAGGTAAAAAAGCTTCACAATAAGCGATCTTTTGCCTACATTCATTTGCACTCTCAATTCGATTAGCTTTAATACATTCTTCAAGTATTTCGTTTTGAATCTTAAGTTCCTTTTTCCCTGCCTGAATGATAAGACTATCTGTTAAAGCTTCTCTTTTTTCCTTAGCCATCTTTTGGGCTGTCTCTAAAATACTTTTAAAAGCCATAGTCTTTATCTTATTCTTCTCGATCATGCTTTCTTTTATTAAATTTCTTAATTTTTGTTCCATTTGGATTTCTCCTTTAAAAGTATTTTGATATTTATTATATTTATATTATAATATAAATTTTTTAAAATATCAATAGAAGATACTCATATGTCCGCAAAGACTACATTCTCCAATTTTGCATTTTTGCGGAATTGGAGATACCTTATACTCAGATATAGGAATTTTATTATGACAAGGAATTGCCATATTCTTCTCTATATATACATAATCATTATCTCTTGTACATTTTGCTTTGGTTGTATCTATTGCAAAACCATTTTTCCCAAATTGTTTAATTACTTCATTTCGCGTAGGAAATTCTATTCCAGTATTATCTTCCATAATTACAAGATATCTATTATTTACTTTGTAATTTCGGATTTTTTCTCCTTTTTTTGAAGGATCTAAAACATCTTCTTCACACATATATTGGCAATTTATTTTATTACAAGCAGTAATAAAATCCTCTACTTGAGAATTCTTATTTGTAATAACTGTTTCACATTTAAAATTTTTATCTAAAACTTTATTAAGCTGATTTGCTTTAATAATAAAATTAGATAAAGTAACGTATTCATAGTGAAAACTTGCAGTTATTGATAATTTTTTATTATATCTCAAAGCAATTTCATTTAAAGATAAATAATACTCAACAGAATTAGAAAGATTTGTTGTTAAATTTATTTTTTCTATTTCAGGGGTTTTATACAAAGATTCTAATAAAACCCCCAAATTTTTAAATAAAGAAACTTCACCGCCAATCAAATCAATTTTAATTGGTTTATGGTTTATTGTATTTAATTCTTTTGCAATTCTTATGACATCTGGAATTGCAAATAAACATTCTGAAAAATCTTTTTCTAATTGCGATTGCTCTTGAATAAAATCTCTTCTAACGCAATAACTACAATGATAATTACAAATATCTGTAAGTCGCCATTTTATAACACAAGATTTGTCTAAATCTATAATTATCATAAAATAAAGATTCCTTTCAATTACTTTATAATAATTATATCATAAAATTTTTTAAAAAGCAAATTATCTAAAAATTATTTCAACAACTTTATCAGAATTACTTTTAATAACTCTATAAGAATTTGAATTGTTTTTTTCACAAGCTGTCGCTATACCATCGTCTCCAACAGTAACATAACCATTTACAACCGCAGTACCGTCATGTCGAACAGGTAATACTCCGAGCATACCAACAGCAGACCATTCGGGTCTATCAAATCTTGAAATATATTCTTGAGATGGATCGTATGCGGGATTCATAATAAATCTAGTTCCTTCATACTCTCCTTCAACCTCTTTTAGTGTAATTTTTTTTGTTTTTTCATCTTGAACTTCAATTACTTTTGGAGCTAATTCTTCCATAGGACGCCTAAATTCATCTCTTAAATACATACCATTCCAAACATCACAATCACCATTACCTAAAACAAAAGGTGCTCCAGACACTACTCCAAGAATATAGTCATCAGAAGAATTAGCTTTTCTTATTTTATCTCCGTCTAAGGTTACGAAGTAACCTACTCTATCTTCATTGTCAGAATTTCCATCTATCCATTCAAAAAATTCTGCATAGTCGGCTGTTGTGGAAGCTGTTATTGTATTTGCAGCTTTAGTAATACCTGAATATTGTACAGAAAAAGCATTGGATAATGCAGAAGAGGTTGTACCATTACCGATAACAAAAGCCGTTCCTGTTTTGTTATTATAAGCTCCTCCGCCAGCCATTCCCGCATTAAATTTACCTACAGCGAGAGAAGCAAAATTAGTTGATTTAGTAAAATAACCTTCAGAATGAGAACCATATTGATAAGCAATAGTACGATCTCCTTCAGAATGGCTATAAGGAGAATAGGCTGTTGTTAAATAACCTTCTGCGTGTGAGCCAATTCCTACTGCAAATGTTGCTTGTCCTTCTGAGTGAGAATTTCTACCATTAGCTGTTGTCCCAATACCTTCAGCATGAGAACATTCTTCTGTGGCTATCGTATTACGTCCTTCTGCATGGCTAGATAGCCCACTCGCCAAAGTAGTACATCCACTCGAAAAAGAACTCCTTCCAGTGGCGGAAGTCCATAATCCTTGAGCATGAGCATAAAAGTCAGAAGCAATAGTTTTACAGCCTTCTGAGTGTGAATAGTGACCTAATGCTGAGGTTCCTCCACCTTCTGCATGTGACGCAGCACCTCCTGCAACAACAGGATCTCCTAAAGCTCCATAGTATGTTGTAAACCATAAATCCTTAGCATTATCTAAATATTCACTTTTAATTTCTTTACCATTACTGGGTGTAAAATAAAGAACTTTTATAGAGGACATCCCACTGACTACACCTAATTTTGCTGTTGAAGAATTAAATTCACAAATTTCATCTTTATTTAAAGGATTATCAAAAACATGCATAATATTCTCATTGAGATTATCTATAAAATAATAATTCGCATCATTGTTATATAAACAATAAATAGCATCAATAGATAATGCATTTTTAACGAGTAATTTCTGATTATCTGTCAATTTTTTAATGATAATATTATAATCTCTTCCTGTTCCCATGCCTTGATCTCTCGTAATACTGCCTTCGGCATGAGAGCACACCCCCATAGCTAATGTTTGTGAACCCTCTGTATGAGAGCTATATCGAGCAGCCTTCGTTGCACAGCCTGAAGCGTGAGAAAAATCTCCAGCGGCAGTAGTGTAATACCCCTCTGCATGAGAAGTATTACCTTCCGCAACAGTAAGAGTTCCTTCTGAAGTACTATTATTTCCTAATGTTACTCCATCTTCCTGTCCTACTGTTACTCTTCCAGTTCCAGATTTTTTATTTAAATCAGTTATAATTCCTGTTAAAGTACCATCTGCAATAGAAGAAATATCTTTAGTACCTAACGGCAATTCCGTTTTTGTATTTTTTAATATAACATCTGTTAGGTTATTAGAATCAGTATTTTCTATAAGAATATCATTATCAGATTTCAAACTAACATCAGTCTCTATATTTAAAGAAGAGTTTCTTCTTTTAAATGACATAGCACCCGTAGCCGTTATATCAATATTAGTATCTCCATCTTCATTTTGCGGAGTAACTATTTGACTTAAATCTTGTAAATAAACTTCTTTATTGGCAGACAATAAACCGTCTTTTGAACGAGTTGCTACTTCGTAAGTAGTATCTGTAAAAATTGCGGAAGCCGGTACATTAGCTTCTACCGTATGATTATTAACTTTATCGGCATTTCCCGCAGATGCCACTTTAGCTTTACTAATGTAATCTTTTATTTTATCTGTATAATAAGAAAGCCCTAAACTATCTAACCATTTCATTAATTAGCCTCCATTTGTTGTTGTTTTTGTAAAAGGTCTGAAAGTAGCTGCTAAGACTCCACCTGTAACAGTATGTTGGTCATTAATATATAATTTCATTCCTTTTGGAATGTATATATTTCTTTGACAAGGATAACCTCCTACTGAAGGAGCTGCCATTTCTACCAATGTATTTCCATAAACATCTCTTATTGCTACCTGAAGCCATTGACCTTGATAACCATTTGTAGATATGGAAAGATAGCCATCTGTGGATGTTGTATAAGGAGAATTAGTTGTGTAAAGTGTAATATCTATAGGATCCCCAAGAACAGTTTCAAGAGCATCTATTCCCCAACTTCCATCCCAATTTGACCAAGTAGAATCGTATTTACTTCTAATATAAACTCTTCTACTGTTACTAGTGATATATATTTGATATCCTCTTGTAGTCTGTTGGTAAGAAAAAAGATACCCCCAACCCCAAGCTCCGATTGGAGCATGCTTATCCGTTAACCAAGGATAATCAGAATTTCCATTAACGATATGCCAACCTGTAGAGATATCATTCCAATCCGTATTTTCATTTACTGTCGTTCCATAAATAAAAGAAGAAACTGCTTTATTTGAAATAGGATTTTCTGAAGTAGGAGATAAATTCTTATCCACACTATCTTTATTTATAAAAGTTTGATTAAGAAAATTTTTCAATTTAGTAGAGTAAATTGATAAACCCTCTAAAGATAGCCATTTCATCTTTTCCTCCTTTTAAATAAAAAAAATAATAGGGACAAGTAAATTACTTATCCCTATTTTAAATTAAAACAACGCATTAATTTCTTCTTCTGAAATTGCTTCTATTTTAGCATAAATGCCATCTGAACTTTTAGTAATAATATTATCAGAAGCACTAGAAATTTTTACAGAAATAACATTACTTCCACTTACTTCTATTGAATTTACTTCACCTGTATAAACATCAACAAGATCTTTTACATAGATATAAATTTCTTTATTATCAGAAGAACCTTCCGCAACATTAATTGTAAGTTCAATATACTTACCAAGAGTAGCATCAGTTACCCCGTCAGGTAAAGACGATATTGGCTGTCCATCTTGATAGTACTGTTCACTTACTTTTGTAAATTCTGTAATTTTACCAGACTTTACTAAGAAATCTTTAGGAATATCAACTTTTCCAATAACCGTGCCATTTTGAGAAAAAGTATATGTCTTTAAAGCATCAGAAGAAGTTTCTGCTGTAGAAATAGAAAGTAAGCCATTGCTAACTAATCTATTTGAAATATCTTCAATAGCTTCTTTTAAAGTTACTTTTCTTGTCTCATACTTTGCAGTATATTTTACTTTTTGCTCTTGAGTCAGTGCAGCATATGCGGCAATCGTGATATCTCCATCCGGACTAGTATAACCAGTAATTATCTCCTTATTTCCATAATTTGCGGCGCCCGCCCGGTTATAAATTTGATAAAGAACAGAGCCTTCTGTTTCTACTGTGTTATTTAATTTTTCAATAGCTTTTTGTAAATTTGCAATATCTGTTGACTGGTCTAAAATAGTTAAATCAACAGATACTTTCTTAGTTTTTTCTTCATCAAAGAAGAGATCAAGATATATCTTGCTAGCCTCAGCATCTTTTCTTAATTCTCCAGATTTAATAGCTTCTGCGAGAGGCACTCTAATCTGTCCAATTTTTGATTTTGTTGGATGTCCTTGATCATCTACTCCTTGATAAATGTCATAACCAACAGAATAATCTCCTTCTGCTTTTAGAGTTTCATCTGAAAGTTTTTCGACATAGACAGTTAAATCTTTTTTTAATTTACTGTCATATTTCTTTAAGCCCTCAAGCTCTAAATATTTTGCCATTTTGAAATTCCTTTCTAATTAAATAAATCTTCTATATCATCGTTTGTAATGATATCTTGCGAAATTATCTTTTTTACATAAGCATCTACAACAGAAATTTGCCCTTGCTCGTTCATTTGAATAGATTCTCCATCTATTTTAATGGCTCCTATTGTAGATTCAGAAGCTAAAGGAAGAATATTTTTCAATTCAGTTTTTAACTCATCTTTGGTATAATAGTTTTCTAAATGTAATTCTGTACTTCCTACTAAAACCCATTTTCCTTCATCATACATGTATTGATTATAGAATTTTTTTGTACTATCTGTTGGTACAAAATAAATTACATTTGCTTTGATATCTGATGTCGGAAGAGTATCAACAAATTGAATATCTATTGTTCCTGCTTGACTAAAAAGATAATTTGCATAATCTTTACTCGCTTTTATTGCAAGAGCATAGGTTACTGCGGAAAAACTCATTAATTATTCCTCCTTATAACTTATGCCAATTTTTATCATTACCAAGCATCCATACAGAAGAATCTTCAATTACAATACAAGTACTGCCTACTTCCCAGTTAGTTGGCAAAGTAGTTATATCGGTAAGATTGTCACAGACAGCTTCTATAACATAAGTCTGTTCAGTGTTACCTTGTCGAGTTATTTTATACATAATTGTATTCTCCTTTCTTCTATATATATTAAAATTTTAAGGAAAAAAGTAAAATATTATGTCCAAGAGAAATAGGAAGAAGAATGCTTGAAAGTAAATTTTGATTCAGAGTTTGCGGGGGAAAGCGCCCCAAGAAAAGCTATAAAAAAAAAGATAATGTATTTATACATTATCTTTTACAAGATACTCTTTCTTTAAACCTTTAAATATAAAGTAACATCAATACATATCGCTGTTAGTATCTTTAAAACGCCGCCCACAGGATTCGAACCTGCAAACCCTTTCGAGTCAAGGCTTTTCAAGAGCCCTCCCTCACCACCCGGACAGACGGCAAATGTATTGATTATTATAGAAGTCTATAATTTTCTAAGCTCTCATTCTATATAATTCAATACAATAAATTTAAAATTTTTTACTTGCCTTTACCCAATCAGAAATGAGAAATCGCTGTTTGAGCTTTTGTATAGAACAATTAGGTTTTTCACGACTCTATGCATTTCCACGTCTGGTCCTTACCAAGATATCACTTTGTAACGATATCGACCTACAACCCTTGCATTCTCTTTATGCGGTTTTCCTTGTAACTTAGCTATCTCCGCCAGGTTCGCTAAATGTTGCCAATGAGATTCGAACTCATGTAGATAATTTTCATAAATCTCTTACATAATTATCGACACTTTAAGAGAAAGTGTAGCCTTACCTTTCAGCTATCATAGCAACAGCACACCTAATAGGACTTGAACCTATAACTGTAGTTTTGGAGACTACCATTTTGCCAATTAAATTACAGGTGTAAAAAACTTTCATAACTGCGGAAATGAGATTCGAACCCATAACCGATGGAACCATCTTCCATTGCTCTACCTTTAAGCTATCCCGCAAACTTAATAATCACAGCCAATTAAGTATTATTAAGTCATTCAAAATAAAAATTTGATTTTTCATTTTTAACATGCATGTTAATTTGTAATATAATAAGAAAGAAATAAATCAAACAGCAGGTTGCTTTCAGAGATTCCAGACTCTTATTCATTTATATTTTTTTCTTATAGTGCGGATAGTGGGATTCGAACCCACAGCGTTTCTAATGTAGGGGATTTTAAGTCCTCTCTGTCTCGCCAATTGCAGCACATCCGCTTATTTCAAGACGCCATTATAATATTTATCAGCTATTACCTTTTTTTATTATATTTGCTGTAAGCGTCTTTTATAAAAAATTTGTATTTTTAAGTGATTGAAAAATCACTTTAAAGAAAGGAACTGTATATAAATAGGAATTGTTAAAAGGGTTCCTTATTCCCTGAAATAAAATAACAAGTAATTATATATTCAAGTAAAAATAAATAATAGTCCTTCAACTTACTTAAAAATATCTTCAAAATTATTACTTTACAGAGAAGTTAGAGGCTGAGCAAAGGTTGCAAATCTTTGCTTCTCTAACCCATGAATCCTCTGACCAGATTGTTTACTGGCACCTTTCACCCAAACCTTTCAGCATTAATTAAAGTTTTGTAAGAATTTTTTATCCTATTAATCTTAAAAATAGTATATGTGGGCATCTCATTGAGCTACTCGGAGGTGCATATGGTTCTTATAGAGCTATTTCTAGTTCATCACTGAGAATCGAATTAGTGGTTTTCCTAGGTTTGAATTAAGTACCACCTTAACCCCTAACTAGGAGAGGGAAAATTTTCATTTTCCTTTTTATTATTTCGACGAACCACGTCCTAAGCTATTTTGCGATATTCTAAGCGCCATGACTTTACTTTTGAGATCCTTCTCTTCATCTCAACTTCACAGTTTTTGATGCGGTCCACGCCTAACAAGTATCCTTATTATTTGTGCCGAGCTTCTTTCCGCCATGCCTTAGCAGTGTGGTTAGCACTTCTTCACTAAGATATCATTTACTTTTGCTTCAATATATAATTTTCAATGTTCCTTTTGATATAAATATTATATCATAAATTTTTTAAAAAGTCAAAATACGGATAATAGGATTTGAACCTATATGATTTTATAATCTGTAGAGTTTGAGTCTACTGCGTCTACCAATTTCGCCATACCCGCACGTTTATCACTTATTTTTAGGGTTCTACTAAAATCTTCTCCTATCAGAGATATTCTATAAATTAAATTCATCTATAGCTAAAATTAATTTATTATACAACTATTCAAAATTTTTAACATAATCGTCATTATGCTTAATCATTAAGACTTATTATACTTAAACTAAATAAATGATAAATGCCCCCTATGGGACTTGAACCCACACGCCTAAGCAGCAGCTTCTAAGACTGCTATGTCTGCCTATTCCATCAAAAGGGCTTAGGACGAGAGAGAGTGATGAACTCTCAGAGATAAGACCGGTATGCATCCCAGTACAAATCCTTTGACATCAGGCTTCTCGCATATTATATGTTAGCATAAAGCACTAACTAGCTAACCTTGGATTGTACACCTCCAGTTATTTAAAATATACTCATCTGTCAATAAGTTATTTATGCTTCCTTATGTGTAAAAAATAAATTGCATTAAGGTTTCGTGCGCACTAGAGTCGGGATATAGTCGGCTCTACCAAAATGCAACAGTAGGACTTACAATACCATAAATGGTAAATGCCAAAATATAACATAATGCGCCTCAAAATAGGCTGTTAAGAATTGAAACATTTTGATATTATGTTACTCTCTATTTGGTAGGTTTTTGCTGGCAGAGAATTACCAATGGATTATAGCACCGCTTAACTGTTGCTTACTTTTACGCAAACTGGAACAGGATACCTCACCTGCAATGTTTTACATTGACTCAATACATATTCTAACCGTGTATTCCGGTTTTAGTTGCGGGGACTGGATTCGAACCAGCGTGCACAGCTTATGAGGCTGGGTAGGAACCTCTCCTATCTACTCCGCAAGATCATTGCTAATGTTTTGTCCTTCGTTTGTCACTAGCATCAACGATAATCATGACTTCTGCATTTCATACCGTCTCTAAGTGGGGATAGTTGGACTCGAACCAACGAAGGCTAAGCCACCGAATTTATGCTCTGTCCGAGATTTGAACTCGGTATTTATAGGTTTGAAATCCTTGACTATTTGTTGTTGGTTCTGTTCTTAATGTAACTTGTCTTTTAGTAGTAATTTCTTTAATAGGAATTAACCACATATTCAAATCACCATCTACACAAAACAAATAATCAAGCTCAGAATGATTGAGAAGATTATCATAAACTCCACCATTAGTTCCGCCTGTTGAACGAAAATCTATAGTCTTGTTTTTTGTTTGAGTGGCTTTACATTGAACTGTCTCAAACTTTCCATCTTTTTCAATCACCAAATCATACCACTGAGTGTCGTTCATTGGAAGAGATACAGTATATCCCATAATGGTAAAATAATTTATAGCCATACTTAAGCCAATTCTACCAATGCTTTTTCTGTTAATTTCTCCCATATAAAAACTCCTTTCAGAACCAGTCCGGCGCAATTGCCGCTATGCGACATCCCCTCAAATGACTCCTACGGGAGTTGAACCCATCTCTCTAGGATGAAAACCTAGCGTCCTATCCAATAGACTAAGGAGCCTTTTGTAGATTTTCTTACTCTTGGTAATCTACAACCTCAGCTATTAGGCTAAGCTGCCATATTTAAAATGCCAATAGCCCTTGAAAGAATCGAACTTTCATTTAAGTATTGAGAATACTTCGTACTAAACCATTATACGAAAGAGCCTTTAACTTATATAAATATTATAACATAAATTTTTTAAAAAATCAAATATTTTTAAACAACTGTAATAAGATTTGAACTTATATTCTCTTGCGCAAAAGAGTGTCCTTACCAATTAGACGATACAGTTACAATGTGTCCAACGGGACTTGAACCCGTATTACCTAAATTAAAAGTTTAGTGCTTTACCAATTAAGCTATGGACACTAACTAGTGGAAGATAAAGGTATCGAACCTCTCCGCCCTAGGCTTCAACTAGGTGCTCTGCCGCATATGAGCTAATCTTCCAAATGGCAGTTCACTTATCTGCCGAAGAAAGCAGTATCTCACATTTCTTCTACGCGTGAGACTTTCTCTCTTGCTTCTACAAATCTATATTCGCGACTTCAATCTGTAAAGTGTTAATTCCGGCAGAGAGAATCGAACTCTCATTACTGGGTTACAAAGCCAGGGTTTTACCATTAAACTAAACCGGATTATTTATATAAAACATTACTTACTTACAAAGTTTTTTCATATTTTATATAAATATTATATCATAAATTTTTTAAAATATCAAATAATATAACATTAGCGACGGAGAGAGGATTCGAACCTCCGAACCGGTTTAGCCCGGTTAAGTTCTTAGCAGGAACCCGCATTCAACCAACTCTGCCACTCCGCCATCTATGAAGGAAGTCCTTAAAAAGCAACTTCCGCAATCTGATTAACAGGAGTATATTCAATTACTTCAAATCTTTCCTGAACATATTTTAACTCTCGTAAATTCTTTACAAATACTAAATGCTTCTTATGAAAATCGTCTATATACGTTACCATGAACATAAGCAACCCTCCTAAAAAACTTTTATTATTTTTACATATATATTATATCATAATTTTTTATTTTTTCAAATAAAATTGAAAATTAAGGTTCATAATCTTCATTCTCTTGACCAAATTTTAAAAAATCATTGTAATCATAATACGTTGAATCATCATAAAATTCTTCACATGTTTCGTCTGTCATAAAGTCATCCATAATTAAAAACCTCTTTTCTTTTTATTATGTATATATTATATCATAAAATTTTATAAAAATCAATAGCGGAAATTAACTTCTCTGGCTTTTTTGTTTATCCAATTTTTATAAGCTCTCGCTTTTTCAAGAGTAGGAAACGACCATCCTACAAAAGAATAATCTTTGTTGCAATGAATAGAAGCATTATATTTCTTCATTATCAGAATTAAAAATTGGTCTATTGGTATATTTAATATCCTAGAAGGGATAATCCATGGAGATTTTACCTTGCCTAAGTGTGCGGGTGAAACATCTTCAACATACCAGCATAGTCCACTTCCAGATTCCCATTCTGTTGTTTTGTAAAGTTCCATAGACTACTCCTTTCTAAAATATTAAATAAAACCATTCTCCCTCAACTTATCCATTAAACTGCGGACAAGCGCTTTTTCTTCTTCTGTCACGACTATTTCTGGACTATCGACATCCGCCGCACTAGTAAATGAAATATTTGATTCTGCTTCTACAGGTGTCTTTGAGGCAGTAAGAACTATCTTGATTTGAACTGACTCTCCATTCTCCTGTGCATTAAATCGAATTTCTTTCCCATCGTTATAAGCAAAACCATTCTCTCCAAATGCTTGCAATAAAGCATTAAATAATTTCTCTTTAGTCTCCTGACCTTTTAATGCCATTTTACAGCCCCCTCATCTTTTTCTCTTCTCTCATCCTCTCGGCTAAAACAGCAATCTTCATCATCATAGATGCAATGTCCATATTATAGGCATTTGCAAACTCGGATACTATTAAAGTTAAAGCAGACATAGTGATCTTAGGATCTCCAGACTTTCTAGCTATCTTTAGAGTTTGATTTATATAGTTTGCAGTTAGAAAAGACTCTTCCCGCAGAGCAGTCTCTATATCTGCCCCATATTTATTTATGATTTCATCTGTTATCTTTTCAATATCTCTGTTATCCATATTTTTTATTCCTTTCTTTCTTTTATGTATATATTATAACAAAAATTTTTTTAATTTTCAATAGAAAGTATTAATACTTATATCGGAAAGATAAATTTTGATTTACCATCTTATTATTGGTCTTTTGAATCTCAGAACAAAAAGAACATTTTTTAAAATAGCAGTCTTTTTTACAAATAGACCTTATAACTCCGAAATGAGAAGGTAAACAATCTCCAATCAAAGGCTCTTCTAATCCTAAAATAATATTTCTTAAATCTTCTTTCCATATCCCTTTTTTATAAATTTGATAAAGAATTTTTTGCTTGGGTCTAGGTCCAAAAAATTCAAAAGTAATAGGTAAATTATTATACTGGATAACATCCTCTGGACGTATAAAAAATCCTGTTATCTTTGAATTATTCTTTGTCTGAGATATATTGGGATAAACTCTTAAGCCAATATTTGGATAAGCTTCATTTATATGTAACAAAGAAAAACCAAGATCTCCACCAATATAAACCTGAGAAACTCCTTTATTTAAAAAGAAAATAAAATCTTCTAAATTTGTTACTATATTATAGCAAAAGAAAGGAATTTCAGTAGAAGATAAAAAATTAATAATATCTGTATTATCTATCTGATTTTCTGATAAGCAAATAAAAAAAGCAATACTCTTTTTTATACACGCTTCTTTTGCGGCAACCAGTATCTCTTTATTATCTAATAAAGCAAAATTTTCATCAGAATAATTCGTTGTATCAAGAACCAATCGCTTTCCTTCCAACATTGTTTCGTTGATAAAATTTATTAATGAAACGTCTTTCTTCAAATAGTCAATAATGATTTCATCAAAAGACATAATATCTTGTAAAGTTGTATCTTTATCACGATAAAATCTTACTGCAAAATTCATTTATTTTCCTCCTGCCGCAGTCGATAGCCTACTCTTCTTCCTTCTTTTAACTTTAAAGACGTCTTTTCAGCAATTCCGTCATTAACCAATTGAGTAAGTCTAGCAACTACTTTATGATGTGTAATGTCACCAATTTCTTCAGATAATGCTTCAGCTAAATCTTCTGCTGTCTGATATTCATTAGAGAGAAGACTTTCAACTAAGTCTTTAATTTCATCCCCTTTTTCATGATAAATTCGTTTTTCTCTCTCTTGCTTCTTTTTAATTTGTAAAAGAAAATTATTTAAGCAAAGAAGGACATCTTCTTTAGAGATGCCCGTTTTTCCATAATCAAAATTGTCTTTCTTTACATTTTCCTTTATTAAAGAAAGAATATCAATTCTAGTTATTTTATCTTTCATTAGATATCCCAGATAGAACGCGCATTGTCAATAAGACGTTCCCTATCATATGGCATAAAATCTTCGATATTTATTTCAAGAGTTTCCCAAAGATCATATAGAGAGTCTGGTTCATATCCATCTTCCGCAAGTTCCTGACACTGCTGAATAAGATCATCTGTTACGTATTCTGAATCCATAATCTGATACATTAAGCCTTCATTTATTCTACGCATACTATCAACTTCCTTTCTTTTTATATAAATATTATATCATAAAATTTTATAAAAATCAATTAGGTTTCTGCGGCTGTTACCTTACATCTTGTAATTAAAGTAATTCTCTCTTTTTTAGCATAATCATCTATTATTTTAGATTTAACCGTTGCGGTTAGAAATAATTCATCTCCAATAGAATATTTAAAATCCACTTTGGTAAACCATCTTAATTTAATATTCTTATCAAGAGTAAGAAAAGTAATAATTTTTTGATATCCATAATTAGTATAAACTTCTTTTATATCTTCTACTTTTGCGGGAATGTTATATAATCTAGCTCCTTCTATTTCATCTAGCCATTCCCCACACTCTGCAACAGCCGCATCTCTTTTGTTGAGAATATCTTGGATATATTGTTTTATATTTGCATGATAATAACCCTCACCCCAAATAGAAAAATCTACGACATCTCCGGTCGAGATAGGAATGACTTTATCAGAATAGCCTTCTGGAATAACAGGGCAGTGCCAGAGAAGAGCTTGGTTAAAAAGAAAACCTGCCTCCCGCAATTCTTTTCTTATGTTATAACTATCCTTTTGGCAATAGAAATAAGTAATCCCTTTTTCATTAAAACCGTTTGCCGCTAACCAATTTTCTTTATTTTTTTCCCATTCTTTTAATTTTTCCAAAATAGACACCTCACTTTATATTTTAATTATAACATATTATTAAAAATTTTTCAATATTGATTAATAAATGTAGTTAAATTTTTATATTATAATAGGTCAAAAGTAAGAGAGGAGGGAGAATCTTCTTATGCAAGCTACGACTGATTTTTTTACTCTTTTAAATCAATATGGAAGTTATATTGGCGGAATTATAATTGATCCTAGAATAATTTTTAATTTATTAGCTATATTATTATTACTTTTTTCTTTTAGATTTTACTTTTGGAAAACAGATATACAAAATAAAAAAAATATTGCAAAAAAACAAACTCAACAATTAATTCGATATGCTCTTGGTCATTCTATAATAGAATTAAGTATCGCTATTGTAATTTCTTTATTGATAATTATTTTTACTCTTGCTAGAATAGATAATTATGCTATTAATTATATTTTAGCACCTACTGCTAGTCTATGTGCAGCAATTGCTTTGGACAGAAAATTTTTTATTTCTAAGAGTAAAGAAGACATTGTACATAATGAAGAATCTAACCAGACAGAAGAAAAAGCTAATCAATCTACTTATTCTGAAATGAGGCATATTACTAATGAAGATCTTGATTCTGAAAACTATAATTTAATTTTACAGCAATCAATTAATCATTTAATTGATAATCAAAATGTAAATAGTGCGGAAATGCAAAAGCAATCACAGATATTGCAATCATTGCGGCAAGAACGAATTGAAGAAAAAGGACTTGAACTAGAAGATCTTATATATAAAGTTTTAGTTCGAGGTTATGCGACTCCCGCAGAAGATAAAGTGATACGTAGAAAATATCATATTTATCATGAAATTCTTGGCGGCAATCACAATATTAAAGAGCTTTACGAAGAAAGGTATTTAGATTTAGAAATTCACGATGAAGAGGCATCTAAGTAAATACTTAGATGCCTTTTTCACTGTTAAATTTCATCTCTCCATCCGCACCAATCTAAAATAACTGGCTTATTATTGCAATATCCTATATTGTTATTATGTAAGTCATCATCCATTTCATATTTATTAAGAAAAATCTGCAAATCTTTATAAAAGTGAACGCCATATAAATCAATAATTGTCGCAGACCAATCAGAATCTGCTATAATACCTGTATCTTTAAGTATTTTTCGAGATTCCGGTGAACTATGATAAGATTTTGAAGCGTATATTGCTTCATATAATGTTTGCGCTTTTTCCTGTAAGTAAATAGGAACATGATCTATTATCCCATAAAAACATGTTTCAAGAAGAGTGTCAGCGAAACCATTCTTTCTAGCTAACTCATATTTCTGTAATTCATTCCAGCAGTAATCGTTCTCATGACCAGAAGTGAGATGAAAATCATTAGCCTGGTGATAATCATTATAATAATCATATCCTGTATCATAATATTCTTCATATTCTTCATCCCACTCTTGTTCGTAATAATGTATTCCGAAAAGAGGCATCTTTATTACTATTGAGCATTTTGGAATTATTATGACACATTTTGTCATACCTGTCTTAATCTGGATACCTGGAATGTCTAATAAAGAATAAAGCTCTTCTTCAATTCTCAAGTCATCATCCATTAGAGTAGCGTCTCCATTTTTTTTATCTATATAAGCTTCCTGATAAAGAGACAAGCTTTTAAAATCTATTTTATGAATAATATCTTCTACAATAGCGAAATCATTTCTTCCTCTAAGTCCCATAATAAAAATACCTCTTTTCTTATTTCTTATATAAATATTATAATATATTTTTTATAAAAAATAAAGAGAAGATTATATTTTAGTTAATTTTTATTTAATTTTATACATACTTCACCGCACCTGTTACAAACGTAGCGGAGGGTGCCGTTAGGCAAGTTATAGCTAGGTTTCCACTTATGACCTAGAAAATGACAAATTAATCTAGCTAACATTAATATTCCCCCTTCCGCATTTCTCTCTTATCAAGCTTATCGCGTTTATTTCTTCTATTGTCTACTTTTGCGGGTTTACCGCCTTTAATAGGCTTATAGCTCTTGCATATTTGACATTGATGATAAAAAGTGCCTTCCCGCCCAAGATCGCAAGAATTTTCACATCTGTAATGGATACATGCTATTAATCTTTCTTTCATTGTATGTCCTCCTATTGATTAGTCCCAAGAGATAGTGAATATAAATTTAGTTGTATCAAAGGTAGAAATAATCTGCTGATGTATTTCATATCCTTTGTCTACAATATTATGAATTAAATCATATATAATATCTGTTTCTTTTGTGGGCTGATAAAAAACAATAATAACAGAGGAAGAGCCTAGGCTCACGGCGGTTCGGATTGCCTTATTAATCTTTTTCTGTTGACTTTTAAAATTTTTTTTAGTTACTGTATTTTCTTTTATTTTCTGTCGTGTTTCATCATAAAAATTTTTTATGATATCACTATCATAAATTATGTTGCGCATAAAGATACCTCGCTTTTTATTGGTTAATTGGGGTTGGGCTGCGGAAAGCAACAGCGTTGGGGTTGCTGATAGCTATTGCTTCCGCCTTTCATATATTAATTATATCATAAAAATTTTTAAAAATCAACAGAAAGGATTATCTTGGGCCTTCCGTCCTTATCGAATGACTTTTATATACTTTTTAAGGTTCTTCATAATAATTTTAAGGTGCCCTCCGCTCATAGAAAAAACTTGAAAAGATAACGAAATTTTGTTATAATATATGTATAAGATATTAAAAGAGGTGTAATTAATATGACTTTAAATGAATTAGCTGCTGAATTAGGTCTTTCACCTTGTTACTTGAGATCTCAATTTTCTATTATAAGAAGAAGATTATTTGATAGAGGAATAGATATTTATAAAATTGGAAGAGGAAAATATGCTAATTATGGAATTAGAAATTATGAAGATATTAATATTCGATGGGAGCCAGATGCTAGGTTAATACCGGAGAATCTAATAGAAGATGAAGAACTTAGACAAGAGAAGATTAAACTGAAAGAAAAGTTGAAACAAGAGCAAATAGATAGAATGAAAGAAAGTTATAAGATAAAGAGAATTAAAATATAGCGGGAAGGAGATTATATCTAATTTTGAATATGTTAGAAAGAGGCTTTATGAAAACTGAAGATCTATATCATTGGTTTGGAGTTAGTGAAAGTACTTTTAGACATAATAGAGCTAGGTTTTTTAAAGAGCTTGCGGCTTATGCTGAATTTTCTGTTGCTGAAGGCGGAGTCCTTATATTAGATGTATATATAGAGCAATATATAAAAGATGATAGAAAGTTATTTAAAGATTTAGATAATTATATTAAAAAATATTGGCATAAAGATGGTTGTGATACTATTGATAGAATTGCGGAAATTGTATGGGAAAAAAATAGTTATATAAGAAATAAATTAAAATATAAAAGAAATTGTGAGAGATATTTATTTAGATTAATAGATAATAATTATGATTATGAATATAAATTAGCAAAAGAGAATAGTAGCAAAGGTGTTATATATATGACTAAAAAAGAAGAGGAAGTATATAAAGAAATTATAAGTGATATATATTGTGTTAATAATGAAATTATGTTGTATAGAAGCTTTATGAATCAAGAAATTAGTCAAGATACTTATGAGCGGCAGTTGGATAAAATGTTTAATATGAATGCGGGAAGAACTAAATATAAAATTTTTAAGATGAAAGCTATGGAAAAGTTGGGATATATACCTATTAGAGTGATAAACATAAACATTAAATAAATATGACATTAAATAAATATCTTTCGCTTCGCTCAAGATATTTATTTATGTTAGGGTTTCGTTATATAATATCTTTCGCTTCGCTCAAGATATTATATAACGATTGGGGCTTCGCCCCAAACCCCAATTAATAATATTAATATTATATATAATATTATATAATAATATATATTAATATTATAACTAATTAACTAATTAACTAACTAATGATTTATTTTTTCTTTTGCATAAAGATATGAATATCAGAAGGAGATAGTTTATATACTTTGACCAAAATTTTTGTAAAGAGGATAAAATTCCTTAGGTTTCTTTAAAAGTATATAATATATGACCTATTGAAGATAATTTTGTTTATATTGATATATAAGGAATAAATTATTAATTATTTTTAAGGGGTTGAGTATAATTAATAATTATAACTAGATAAATTATATTATAAATTAGATTATTGATATATATTCTTTGTTTATTTTATATCATTGGGCTCTTGGGGCGCGCTCGTTATGAATTAATTTGAGCGAAGCGAAAATTAATTCATAACGAAATAAATGATAATTTATTTCGAGCGAAGCGAGAAATAAATTACATATACTTCCCCCTAATTTCATATATATATGAAATTGCGGTCAGAGTCATTTTCCTTCTTTGTCCGATAGATTATATCGAATTTTAAGTGAGTTCAAAATTTGTTATAATTTATATTAATTTTAATGCAGAAGACATTAGGGTGCGGAGTTGAGATAGATTTTAATTTTTTGCGGGATTGTATAGCTGAAAGAAGGAGTATGCAGAAAAAAGTTGATTGGGCGGTCAATGCGCATATTTTAGATAGAAGATATAGATTTTTTGTATATTATACAAAGAAGAAAGTGGGGAATATAAATTTTATGTATAATATATAGGGATTGATTAAATTGTTAAATAGTGGGGCATAGGTAAGAGATATTATAAAAAATTATAGAATTGCATAATATACTTAAATTTTGTATAAATATACAGATATGAATAAAAAATGGATATTGTGTTTAAATTTTGTATATTTATACAAAATTTAATAAAAAATTGCATAATATACTTAAATTTCTCTGCGAATTTTATAATAAAGTCAAGAAAAAATAAAATCTAATAAATTTACATTCGAGTTTTATGCTTCCTCTAGTCAAAATTGTCTAGTCTAGAGGAGTCCCGCCGCATGAGAGAGGTGATATTGATAAATGGAAAAAAATAAAAATGATGACAGTAGGCAGTTTATTAAAGCTGGTTCCTACTGCTATAAAGATTTATCTTATTTTTTTGGTAATAGTGTTAAGACATTGTATGATAAAACAAAAAATAAAAATTTTGTTTTTGAAAAATTAGGTGATTTTAATACTCCTAGATCAGGATTCGTTATTACTAAAACTTTTATTCTTAAATATATCATGAGAGATAGACCTTATGTTAGAATAAAAGATATGATTCCGGAAATATGGGATGAATCAGGTTTTGAGACAATAGAACATTTAACTGAGCAGATACATCAAATGACTAATATAAAGCTACCAAAAACTAAAATGATGCATTATGTGCGGCAGGCTGTTCTAGAGTTATATGGTAAACCCGATGGACGTTCAAAAGAAATTATATGGAAATTTGGATTATACAGTAGAAAATTGAATGAAGTGAAGCTATTAGATGAATCAGAGATAGAATTAAAACAGAAGATATTCGGTAATGATCTTAATAGAGTTATAGAAATGTTTAATACGGTTTGCTTTATGAAAATGAGCGGTGGTCCATTAGATGATTTAACTTATGATAATATTATGAGAGATAGTTTAAAATTAATGAAAGAAGAATATTTAGAAAAGGTTAAGGAATTTAACGATGAAATTTATCCTTATGAATTGGTTGTAGGTTATATGCGGACGCTGCCTGTCAAGAAAAATAAAGATAGTTCTAGTAAAAACTGATATTTCTAGGGGGTGCCGGGTCAGAAAAATTCTGCGAAAAATAGGGGGTAACTTGGAAGAACGATATCGATTTTGTTAGCTACAGCGATATGATTTTCCACTGAAAAATCTGTGCTTCATAATTTTGCGGAGAGTATATAATTATAATAAAAAGTAAGTATTTATATCAAAAAATCGCGTTTGGGTTCACTGTAGAGAAAAATATCCAATTTTGGAAGTGCGGCAGCTGCCGATTTAACATAGATTTTACGAGGTAAAAGAAGATTTGATCTACAGCCGACTCCCCCAAAAAAATCTGCGGAAAGTTAGGGAGAAGTAAGGAAAAAATATATCGAATTTCTATGTAATTACAACCTTTTTGAAAACAAAAATTTTTGAGCTTCATAATTTTGCGGAATGAAGGTAAATTGTTTTAAAAAATGGGTAATTATAATAAAATTTGGTTTTTAACATAGCTCAGAGCAATTTTAAATAAAAAAGAATATGCGGCAGTCCGGTTATCATCAACAGTCTAGACTCATATAGTCTTATTTAGATAAAAGAAGATAACACTAGACTCGTCGGTCAGAAAAATGCGGAATTTTTGAGAGAGTTTTCTAAAGATGATTTTCGGAAATGGACAAATACCTAAGGTTTGGAAAACAAAAAGTGAATAAATAGCAAACTGCTTGATAATTTTGCGAGATGGCATATGAGTCATCTTCAAAAATAGATAATCTTAACGAGAGCATTGTAATTACAAGGCTTTTAAGATAAACAAGAGAAAAGATATTGAGAGAGAGTATAAGACTCTCTCTTTTTTAATGCGGCGGCGCCGGTGTAACAAGATTAGTCTAGGGGGTGTCGGTTCCCGCATTTTTCTTTTCTCTTGATAGTCTGTGAGGGGGTAAAATTAGAGAAACTATATCGAAATTTGGACGTTTTTCAAGGTCATTTTCCACTAAAAATTTTTTGCCTTATAATTGTGCGAAAAGTATATTAATTATCTCTGCTCTTGGATAAAATTAACGAGAAGGTTGTCATTACATAGCTCACAGCAATTTCAATATTAAAATTATTATAATTATATAAGAGCGGAAAGTATAGGATATTAATTTTATTATGTATCTTACTTTTGATACGTTAGGACAAAGTAGGTAAATTTAATCCCTATAGATTTTATTAATAAAAAAACCTAAAAATAAGTTATATACTTTTTTATACCATAGGACAAAAAGGAGCAATCTCTTTCTCTTAAAAATAAAATAAGAAAAAATTCTATTTTTTATGCGGCTGTGCTAGACTATCTTCTTTTTAGGAAACTGCGAAGATTTTTTAGAAAGACATTTTTCAAGCAAGGTTTTCGCATATGTGTCTAGACTTGGAAAGACGTTCTGTGGCAAGCCCAGAACGGTCAGTCGAGAGAAGGAAGTTACGGGAAAAATTTAAAAATTTTTTAAAGATGACTTTTTCAAGCAAAAAGTTTCTGTATACTTGACTTTTTTGAAATTCGGCGCAAGACACTCGAGAGTGCGCCGGCAAATAATAAGTTTTCACAGAACCTCCGCACTTTAAGGAAAAATTTTAAAAAAATTTTTTTATCTATTTTGTATTCTTAAATTTACAAAATCCTATCTAATTAGAAAATACTGCTCGCGACCTTCGAGAGCGAGCAGTCGTCCTCATTAAAATTTTCAGACAATTCCCGGATTATTTTGAAATTGTCTGAAAATTTATGTATTTATATAAAAAAATAGCTAAATCGTCAGGCAATTCTCACGATTTAGCTATAAAATAAATATAATTTACTTCTTTTTCTGCTGTATTAAGTCAATTTTGAAAGTTTTATCGCCAATTTCTATCTGAATTAGCTTATTTTCTTTCAAAATAGTATATTTTTTATTAGTTGTGCGAAGAAAATCTACAATTTCCGCAAATAAAGCTTGCTTTTCATCACTAATTTTTACAGTGCGTGTCTTTTTTTCTTGTGGTTTATCGGGATTGATTTCAGATTTAGCATTTTCTTTTTTATAAGTCTTAGCTTTTTCCTCTAACACTTCCACATCTTCTGCTTCTATTCCTAAAGGACAATCATCTACCTCAGCGCATTTTTGACTAAAACATTCAGTGCATAACCATTCAGAACCTACCTTTTTAAGACAATCGCAATCTTCACATCTTGTTTTATAATTCATTTAAACCACCTCTTTTTATTAGGGGGCTATATAGCCCCCTTATTATTTTTTACTCTTCTATAGGTGTAGTTGCAAAATCCTTATCCGCTATTGCAAAAGTTGACTTTCTCTTGTCCTTAATACCCACTACGATATTATCATCCTTAAGTCCTCTAACAATAGAAGTTATCTTCTGATTAGAATACTCCATAAGTGCTGTATCAGACTTAATAATTTCGGTTACTGTCATAGGTTCTGTTGCATTTTTGAGAACCGCAAGGACAGCTGCACGGATAGTTGCATTTTCCGGCTTTTCTCTCTTTGTCGTTCTCTTCTTATTAAGGCTATCCTTAAGAGTTGTAAGCTTTTCAATAAGTTCTACATCTGTTTCTGTATTCAGTCTTGCAATAACTATTTCAAGTGCCTGAGTATAAGTCATCTTATTTGAGTTTGTCATAATTAAATACCTCACTTTATTTTTATTAAAGCATATTTTATTTTTTTAAGTGGTCGATTGGCTTTATTCCTATCCACATCTTTCTGTTACGGCGGAGACCTCATTTTTTATTCACTTCCTTTATTCGATATAGTAATTATATCAAAATTTATTATATTTGTCAATAAAAATATTTATAAAGTCTTAGTTTCTGATACAAAATATTTTGCATGATAACGCGGCAGAATATCCTTAATTATTTGACTTTCTTTCTGAGATTTACAATAGATATTAAATATAAAATATTTATTAATATCTATGTAGTTATATGGAATATCCAGACAATCTAGTGTTTTTACAATATCCTCTTTATATTTTGGATAAATAGTTATTTCTATCTTCCACATTTTATCTTTTTTCATTCTTGCTTCTATTGCTTTTACAATGTAAACACCTATCACATTACAGAAAAAAGTAATTATACATTTTTGCCACATTGGGAAATCTGCTACTGTATATATCAACATGATATTATAAAAAGCAAAATAACCGCCGCTTAATAAACTAGCCGTTAAACTACTACCTTTTATAGTTGCAATAGAACGCACTGTTGAAAAAATAACATTAATAATTGATAATGTAATAAATAATATAATAAAATTCATTTTATAAGCCTCCTTTTATATGCGGGGGGCGGCTACCGCCCCCTATAGTTATGATAATCTATAAAAAATATTTTCAAGCTTGCTTGAATATGCCGTTGGAGTTGCAACATTTTCAAGATATGCCTCTATTGCGTCTGCCACTATTGGAATACTTTTCTTTCTCTTGAGTAGCACATAATCGTAAGTTGTACCTAATTCTCTAAAAGGAAATGCCTTTAACCCGGGTTCAATTTTCCCCTTTTTAAGTGCCTTGGTTAAAATTTGAGCCTCAATTTTTGCGTCCGATAAAGCGGTGTGGTCCTCTATAAAATCATGCTGTCTTAAGAGATACTGAAAACTCGTTTCCGCACTTGTTTTGAAATACTCGCCACTGGCAGTTAAAAGCTTATTATCTAAACAATAGTTGCGGTATTTGTCTATATTTATAAGTCTATCACACGCAACGCCCCACAAATCTACTATAGGATATTTCTCACCACGCAATTCAAAGAATGGCTTAAGATAATCTTTATTTTCGGTTTCATCCCTCTTGCTTCTCACCATTCTTTCACAAATGGCACGCTGTGAAGCTTCCCACATGGGATAATCTTCATTATATAAGTGCTTTATATACCTCTCAGTAAATGGAATAGCTTTCTTATAATCAAAACATGCATTATAAGCACAAGCAATATCGCATGATTGTAAATCAAAAATAAGTTCTTCCATTGCTTCATTCCATGTCTTGCTTTTAAGAGTACCATTTTTATACATTTCCATGTAAATTGGTCTCTTATCCTTATAATATGCCGTATTAAATACATTAGGAACAAAAAATGTTTCCTGAATGAGATAATTAACCTCTTTTACAGTGTTACCTTTCGTATCTGTTATAACCCATCCTATATCATATACAAGTGGTTTTGCTATAGCAATCTTCTGCTTCTGTTTTGCTGTCTTTGCAATCTCATTTGCAAAAGGCAGTGTTGCCGTCTCAGTGTCCAGTGTTAAATAATACTTTTTTCTCATTTTTGATACCTCTTTCTTTCTTTTAACTTATAACTTATTTTAGCATGTAGTGTTCTTTTTGTCAAGTACTTTTTTTAATTTTCTTAAAAAAGATTGATTAAAAGAATTAACTACCTCCTCTTGACATAGATAAGTATAACATAGATAGAAGCAAATTACAAGCTTTTTTTGCAATTTTCTTGTACTAATTAATACAATTTAGGTATTGACAAACAATATTAAAAATGATATAATAAAAGGTTGAACACTTTTAAAGTTAGACCGATTTAACATAAGTTAGATCAGGCTAACCAAAGTTAGTTTTAGGAAAATAAAATTTTTATAAAATTTTGCATAAAGTGCTTGACAAAACCTTGAAATTGTGGTACAATGGAGGATTCTGCACGTCACTAAAGATGACGTGCAGACCATAATAAAATATCCTTGCGGCAGTGGGCTTCCGCAAGGATTCTATTTACTTCTTTTTCTGTTGAATTAAATCTAATTTAAAAGTTTTATCATTAAGCTTTATTTGAATTAATTTATTATCTTTTATGACTTCATAATTATAATTCCTTTCTTTAAAGAAATCTATAAGTTCTGAAAATAAAGCCTGCTTTTCATCGCTTATCTTCACAGTACGAGTTCTTTTCTCTTCTGTTTTCGATTGAGGAATCGATTTTGCATTTTCTTTCTTGTAAGTCTTTGCCTTTTCCGCAAGTTCTTCTATTTCCTCTACTACGAAACCAAGAGGACAATCATCTACATCAGCGCATTTTTGACTAAAACATTCAACACACAGCCAATCTCCACCGACTTTTTTCATCATAGAACAATCTTCGCATCTTGCTTTATAATTGACCATAGATTAGAAATCCTTTCCATGAGGGGGATAACTCCCCTCTATCAATTACTCTTCTATTTCATTTTCCTCAGTATCTGTCTTAGAGATAATAAAGGTTGACTTTCTCTTGTCCTTAATACCCTCGACCTGTCCATCAGTAACAAGGCTTCTTACAACAGAAGTTATCTTCTGATTAGAAAAATCTATGAGAGTAGTATTATGCTTCATAATTTCAGTAACGGTCATTGGTTCTGTAGCTTCTCTGAGAATGTCAAGAACGATATTCTTGAGAGTGTCATTTTCTGCATTGCTCTTCTTTTTGCTCGTTCTCTTCTTGTTGAGACTGTCCCTGAGAGCTGTAAGTCTTTCAAGAATTTCATTATCTTCATTTTCATTAAGTCTTGCGATAACTGCCTCAAGTGCCTGTACATAAGTCATCTTGTTTGAATTTGAATTTGCCATAATTGAATACCTCACTTTATTTTTATTTGCGGCTGATTTTTATTTTTTATGTGTTGTGGTTGTGACCGCCTATCCTTTTCACAAGATTATTATATCATTTTTTGTTTTATTTGTCAACACTTTTTGGTGGAGACCTCATTTTAATTTTATTCACTTCCTTTATTTGATATAATAATTATATCATTTTTATTTCTCTTTGTCAATATTTTTTTTATTTTTTTTTGTTTGGGTTGTTTTTCAATCTCACTTGTTATCTCCCTTACAAGTATTATTATACAGCATGGGGTTAAAATCGTCAACTGCTTTTTAGGATTTTCATGTGCTAAATTTTGTACAATTTTTCTCTTGACAAAACCTCAAGAGTATGGTATAATGTAAGATTCTGCCCGTTGGAGAAGCTAACGGGCAGTCCATATCTTGCGAAACTGCCCTGTTTAAATCAATAAAATTCAATAGTAGGTTCAATTATTCTTACCGTTTGTTCTACTTCTTTTCCTGTAAAAAATCTTACGAAACCTGTCTCTAAATTGATAGCCGCAATACAAGGATTAGGTGAAGAACAAAATTTAAAAAGAGAACTAGGTTTGGCGATATCTAACTTTAGATAATAGCCTATTTCATCCTTGTATCTTCCACTCCTTGCAGCCATAAAACACTCATCTGTTTTTACATCTCTTAATTCTTTACTGTTAAGCTGTTCTTTCTCAATTTTCATATCCTTATCTCCTTATATATAACTTTGTGTCTATTGGTTCTACAAGGACGTCTGATTTTATAAGATCTATTCTTGAGTTTTCTTTAGTATCCGACAAATAAAGAATAAAACTCTTATCTTTAAAAAAAGTTTCTGAGCGTATTGATACAAAGCGTTTTAAAGAAAACAAACGTGAATCTAACTTCATCCACAAGAGACCATTATGTAAAAAACAGCTACCTTGGGGGATTTCAGACACCATTTTTCTAGGTACCTTAAATCTTTTATCAATAATTTTCATTATAAACAATCTCCTTTCTATCGCAAAATATCTTTTATTGCTTTAAAGATATCACAAGCATCAAAGCTAAAATTCATATCTTCACTATCCCATAAATCACGATTATCTTCTTCATCATCAAAGAGTATGCCGTTGCCATAATTAATTTTTGGTTCTCCATATGGAATAATATGAATTTCATCAAAAGTAACACTTGGAAGGTGCTTAGCTAACCATTCTAACTTTGCGGCAGTTACTTCTTCATTATATTCAGCCGAACCCGACTTAGACAACCAAGAAATTATGATTACCCTATACCCTTTCTGTTGAAGTTTATGAATATATCGAGCTAATACACTTAATCTTACCAAAGGTTTTGCCGCAAGGTAAGGGTAAACATCTTCATTTTCTAAATGAGTAAGCCAATCCTGTACTCCATATAAATCTGCTATTGTACCATCCATGTCAAAACAAATATCCATTTTTTAATACCTCTTTTCTTTTATTTGATAATGCTATTATATCAATAATCTTTCATTTTGTCAATACTTTTTTCTAATCTTTTAAGATTTTTATATTGACGATTTTTTTGGCACCATTGACAAGTACCATGATTGCGGCAAGATTTTGCTATTGCTTTACAACCTCTATAATTTTTTCTGTGTTCTTTACCGCTTAAAATAGTCTTGTCAAGTGCCATGTCTTACTCCTTTCTCGTTTTCTCTTAACTTCTGTAATTATAATATCATACTCATAAAAGAAAGTCAACTACTTTTTAGGAAAAATATTGTACTAAATTTTGTACAATTTTTCTCTTGACGAATTGGCAGAAATGTGTTACAATGGAAAACACTGCACGTTTGAGAAGCTAACGTGCAGTTCAAGTCTTAAATTGATATAGGGATAGTTAATACTGTCCCTATATATTATCCAACCGAACACATCGTTATTTCCCAATCTACTAATTCTACAATCTCTTTTTCTTCTGTGTTTATGAATTTCATTGTTCCTGTCTTTAAACTAATAATTGGAATGGCTCCTGCCGAAAGAGGATATTGAATATCTTGTATCTCATAATAAGGATATGGTATTACACAGTAGCTTGGAGCATTTCGTCTCCTCTTAAAATAAGTTCCTGGTTCTATATCTGTAAGTTTTTTAAATTGTCTTTTAAATGGTATTGGTTCAAAAACTAATGATGGCTCTTTCATAAAAGTAATTACCTCAGTGTCATTTGACCAAAAATAAAGTTCTGAAGTATTCAAACAGAAAACGGGTGTTCTCTTAGAATAAAGGCTATCACATTTAAAATATTCAGAATACTTTAAAAGATTTGATAGGCGAATATAAGAAAGTCCATCCTTTTCAAAATAATTTCCACTTTGAACACATGACACTTGCTCACTATATTTTGTAATTTTATTTCTATCTATGTAATTTTTATCAATTATTCTCATGACAATCACTCCTTTTAAATAATTTTTCTAATTTTTCCTTTTAAATAAGAATATTCTTTTATTTTATCTGAACGCCAATTTCTTTTTATACAAATATTGGTTATTCCTTGCTTAATTATTTTCTTTCTTTCTTCTGTATTTGTTAGTGATAAATCTTCTGGTGTATCCTGATTTACTTTTACTATTGAAGCAACTGGTCTATACTGACCGGTTGTACAAAATAACGTCACTTGATATTTATATACCATATTATTCATCCCGCTTTCTTTTCTGAATATTCTTACAATACTTTATAAGCTCTATTTCTTTCTCTCTTCTCTCATTAGGAAATATCTTTAAATAATGCTCTATCTCTCTATTATTTAATTTACAGATAAAATCATAATAGTTTTTGCCAGCCGCACCTAAAGTTATCTTAAAAGGATTGGTTCTGTACCTTATGCAAAAGAGCATAAATCGAATATCTATTGTTAATTTACTAATTTCTTCCTTAAGAGAAAAATCTTCATCCTTATTGATAAGTATTAACATGAAACCCATTCCAAAAAAGAAGCCTATTATAAAACCCAATATTACATATAACATTTAAATCACTCTCCTATTCCTCAAGACAATTATCTTCTATAATTTCCCCAGTTTCTGCTACAATGAGATATACTTTTAAATTTAATATCTCTGCTAATTCACAAGCTTTATCATATGCCTCATATGCGATATCCATTCCAACAACTTCTGTTATAAGTCGATTATTAGATACGCTATCCTCTACTTCTAAATAAAATTTCATTAAAATCACCTCTTTCTTTTATTACTGAAATAAATACAACATACAAAGGAACAATACTATCGCTACAGTCATTCTTTTTACTCCTTTCCTTAACTTCTGTATATATAATATCACAATGATTTTAAAAAGTCAACTACTTTTTAGGAAAAATATTGTATTAAATTTTGTACAATTTTTTGCTTGACAAAACCTGGAATATATGATATAATGGAAAATACTGCACGTTTGAGAAGCTAACGTGCAGTTCATAAGATAAACTACACGTTTCATATATTTTATGCAAAATTATATGAAGATAAATGAATTTCCGCGTCTATCTCAAGAGGGACTACGCAGAGAGAGGACGCCATCTCTGAAATATCTCCTGTACTGAGGTCTACTGCAAAACAACATCCGTAGGTATCTCCATTCTCAATAGTTTTTGGATTGAGAAGTAAATAAGATTTCTTTTTGGGATCTAAAGCAATTGCAAAAGTCGCTCCCGGTTTTAAAGCCTCTAATGCTATTTTTTTTGCATTTTTGTAACAAGAATCAAAATTAATCATTTTCATAATCTCCTTTAATTATTATCTTCAATTTCTATATTATTTTTTTTATAAAATTCAATAATTGCGGGCTGTAGCTTTTTCCATAAATCATTTACTTCTTTGAAATGATTATTTATATATTCAACTGCCCATCGAGTTGCCGCCCTCTCGTCTGGCAAGTGCTGATAAATTTCATATAAGATAGGTTGGCTTTCTATTGTTGAAATATACTCTTTTACTCTGAGACTATAATAATATTCTTCATCGGGAATATCATCTATTGTCTCACCATGTCCTAATTCATGGAAAAAACTTAAAAGAAAAATATCAGCATCGTATTTTAATCCTAATTCTTTAAAATAATTAGAGAATATTTTGTCTCCTACTGTTGGAACTACGAAACAATACACTATGGTGTTAGATAAATAGAAAAATTCAAAATCTATCCCACTTTCGACAACATATTGAGAAAATCCATTTTTATTTAACCATTGCTTAAGAATATTATCTATCTCTGTTGTATCCATGTCTTTATCTCCTTTCGATAGTATTAGTATATCACATTTTAGGATTTTGTCTATAGGCAAGTTGCATAAAAATTCAAGTCAAAATTTGGTTATTCTGTATACTTAATAGAAAGGCTGGGCGTTGCAGAAGGTAACGCCCAGCTCAGAAGCTGGGCTATAATTAGCAATATATCAATGTCATATTAGACCATTTCAAAATTGATATTTGATTACAAGCTTTTCCTATCGCTATTGCGTTCTTTTTGGTTGCTTCTCTGTGGCTTCTGTCTACATAGTAAATACCATTTTCAAGCCACACTCCACAGTTACCACCATATTTTCGTACAGCCGCTATACATTCCTCAGCGGTGCTTACTGCAACGCCTTCTGTGGCTACTTGGTAACCTGTTTTATAGATTACCAATTTACCGTTCTTTAAAGTTAAACCCCCATTTTCTTCTATCTTTCTTATTGTTCTAATATTAATCATTATTCAATACCTCTTTTCTTTATCTTATAATTATAATATCATATTTGTAATAATTTGTCAATAGGTAGTTACAAAATAGATAACAAATATTAGATATCCAACGACAGCGGATATTTCGCCGAAAGGGGCAATGACTACCATAAATATTGTAATTATTATAAATATTATAATATATTTAATCATTCTCATTGTTTTGTTCCTCCATTTCTTTAATATACCATATCCAAAAAAATATTCCTGCAATACTAGTTGCCACTAATGCTATAATTGGATTAATTGCACCGAAAGGTGCAACTATAACCAACTGTAAAATAGAAAAAAGAAAATACTTATTGTGTCCCATTTTTTACCACCTTTTTAATAATATCATCCGTTATAATGTTATCAGTATGGTTATTATGCATTACAAGAGTAACTTTATCATTTACTTTATAATCTAGCGGATAGCCGCTAAAATCCCATATATTATTGGTTGTATCCAGGGCGGTATACTCTCCGCCCTTTACCGATACAATAGTTGCTTCTCTTTTATATGTTGTTTCGTTATATGAAACAAGACTGTATAAAATTAAGACACTTATTATTACAAATATTTTTAATTTCATGCTCCATAGCCTCCTCTACGAGAATTAATAACTTTAATTAATTCTTTAAAATTATTAAGTTGATACTCTGTAAAATTATCTTTCAGCCAAAGTAAATGCCGACATTCTCTATCTACTCTTGACATTCTTAAAAAATGCATTTTATTAAAGGCTTTATCAAAGTTAAAACCATATTCTAAAATATATTCCTCAGAATATCCATGGATGGATATTATTATTCCACATTCTTGAGGTATAGTTTTAATAACGTCCGTGAGTAAATCCAACTCGCCAGCTTCTGCCTCTAAACAAATATTATCACATATTAACTTGTTTTGTTTGGTATAAGTGTTATCTCTGTTAATTTCAATTTTCATATTTTTAACCTCCTATATTCGGGACTTATAAGCTCCTTTTTTCAATTCCATTTTCTTTCTTAACAAAATCAATAAACATAGTTACCAATCTCCTTTTATTTTGTATTTAAGTTATCTTTAACTCTGTATATAATATACCATACCTTTTTCAAAATTTCAAGCTTTTTTTGAAAATTCTTTGTATTAAATTTAGTACAATTTAAGGGTTGACAAATGATATTAAATATGGTATAATAAAAGATTAGATGTTTTTTTCTTGTTAGATAGGACTAACTCTAGTTAGTTAGCTTAAACTAACCAAAAATTTTTTAACTAATTTTAATTAGTTAGTCTGAACTAAAGTTAGTTAGCTTAAACTAACTCTAGTCTGTCAAGTATAACTTTTGTTAGATGAAGTTAATCGGAGTTAGCTATAACTTACTTGCGTTAGTCTGATCTAACCAGGATTAGCTTTGTTTAACCAACGTTAGTTTTAACCAACCAGAATTATTTCTATCTAACTAAAATTAGTCTTGACTAACCAAAGTTAGTTATGGGAAACTTGAGTTAGGCATGACTAACCAAAATTAGACGCGGCTAATCTCGAACACCTGTTCGGATGCCTAACTCGGTTCGCGGCGTCCCTTCGCGAACCGACTAATCTTTTTTCTGTAATTTAGTCTACTCAAATAAACCTAATTAGTTAGTTTAGACTAGTCCGAATTAGGCACAACCAATTAAAGTTAGTTAGTATAAACTAACTTTAGTTAGATTATTAAAAAAGATTAAAATATCCCTTTATAATTTTATCATATTATTATAATTTTGTCAATAAAAAAACAAAAAAATAAGACCCTTTTAAAAGGGTTTTATTTTTATTAAAAAACATATAATGCGGCTGTCGGCGCCGTAATAATATAAATTTGATTGTTTTTTATGCCTTTCAATACTTTCCCGGTACAACCGTAAATATTTGAGCTGTAGCCTACTTGAGTATAGCCTCCGCATTCTTTAATTATTTGAGGATAATCTTTTATAGTGGCATGGGTTAAGTCTATTACCTCGCCTGATGAAATCATCTTTTTAAATTCTTTCTTAGTATATCTTCTCATTATTATATACCTCCTTTTAATTTCTTTCTCTGCTTGTCATTGTATCAATAATAGCAGAATATAAACAAGCCGCACCACTGCCTAATTCAAAATAGACATCGGCTACATTATCAGCCAAGACAGTGCCTAAAGTGCCATCGTAAAAAATAGAAAATGAACTATTTTTTACTTTTGGAATATACAGCGAAATATCACAATCCGCCGGCATTATTGAAATAAACGCTATAGCGTTATTTAATTCATTTGCGTTCACCGTTATTTCTACGGATGAAGCATTTAAAACAAATATGCTATTTACCTCCTTAATTCCTTTTATATCTCTTTTATCAAATTCTATTTCCATTTTTAAGACCTCCAATTATTCATCTTTATTTTATTTTATAGGCGGTTACACTACCATAGCCGCCTATAATTACATTTTTTTATTATGGTCTTTCTGAACTAATTAAAGACCGTAATAAATCGAGGTATGCTTTTTCTATCTCATCATTATAATAATAACCGAGGATATTAGAAACAACAGTGCCTTCATTAGGAATTAACGTATTTACGTTATAGGTGGAAATATGCCCATCTCCATGTTCCTCAATTTCTCCCTTTGTACTCCAATAGTCTATTGAGGCAATTATATCGCTATTATTTTCATCTTTTACATAAATATTAATATTTGTATCAGATGGAATTGTGCGGACAAGCACAGCCGCATTATTTAAATCCGCGGCGGTTGCCGTTATATCTACATCAACTTCCCCTATATTTAACACTTGAGCGCCATTTATTGTTCTTGTTTCAATGTTCTCTTTTTCTGAAAATTCAAAGAATATTTTCATATTATCCTCCTTATATGTGAGCGGCTACAGTGCCGCCCTTATTCATTTACTTTCTTAAAATTCTTATAATTGAAAAAATACAATCTACAACGTCTGCCCCAAACTCATCAGCAATATCACTATAAGGCGTGAAAGGCGTTTCAACCTCTTTGGTGTCATTGTGGAAATATATCCACGTTACGCCTTTAAAATGCGTACTATTTGGCGCAATGATGGAAATAAAAATATCGTTGTGCGGCATTATTTCAATAAGCCTCTTCACGTTTCCAAGTTCCACTGTTGTCATCTCTGCCGTGATATTAACTACTGTACTATCTTCCAGTAATGCATCACTTCCATATTCAATTATCATATCGTGCGTCTCCTTTTCTTAATTTCTAATAAAAGTATAACACATCCATAATAAAAAAGCAACGTCAAATTGTACAAAATTTTTAAATATTCTTGTACATATTGCACAAATCGCAATTGTACAACTTGCACAAAAGATAAGATGTCAGATAATAGGGGAGATAGGCAGAATTGTTTGGATCTCCTCAAAATAGATCAGCTAGAGACGTACAATTTTTTAAATTGTCAGAATATTCTGAAAATAAATTAAATTGTAGATGGGGGGTACACAATTGGGAAAATTGTCAGAAAATTTGTGAATATAGTTTTCCCTGGAACTTTCCAGCTCCAAAAGTTATTTTAAATTCTAAAAAATATAAATTATAAAAAACCATATCGCTTTCTGAAAGTGATTATAAATTAGATTGCATTTAAAAACAAGAGCAAAAGAAAACAAAGAAATAAAAGCATATAATAACAGATTCTTATAAATATAATTATAATTATATTATTTTATTTTTCTCTCTTACTTATATTACTTAGGAGAATAGCGAAGCTATTCTCCTCCTCCTTTTATGACTTTACCATGTTTACCTTGATTCTTCATTTTCATAATTAAATTTTTGCACACCTGCGGAGTATCCTTCGTTATCCTTATCGTCAAATAATCTGCTTCTTTTTCAATTTTGTCCATTAATTTATTAATATTTTTATCATAGATTAAACAAACAGGTGCTCCATTGTTGATTGCCCATTGTCTGGGGATAGAGTTAGTTGGATTCCCGATATCCAAGCCTCCGCAAACAATAGAGAAAATTAAACAATCATTTTCTGCAATAAATTCTTGCATTACCTTATCAAATTCATTATAATCATTAAAACCAATCGCTGCAACTTTCATATATTAATTTTATCAAAAAATTTCTAAAAAGTCAATAATTCATTTCTGACCATCAAAAGTTGACTTTTTAGAAAATTTCTGTTATAATATAAATATAAAAAGAAAAAATCAGAAAGGTAAAAAGAGCATTGGAAGAAAATAATGAAATCGACCTTGCCGCAATCCAAGAGGATATGGAACAAGAGAAAAATCCATCATATATTAAAATGGATTATTCCATAACGGATGTCGAAGGTCGTTTAGAAAAAGTAAAAGAAATATTAGCTAATACTCCTTCTGAAAGATTAACTCCGATATATTTAGATCGAATGGCAGATTACTTAGTTCAACCAATAAGCAAAGAAGAGAAAAAAAAGAAAAAAATTTTAACTCCTAATCGAATGGTTACTGTAAATGCAAGAGAGACATCTTTTGAAGGATTAGTAGGTAAATTTGAAAATGGAGAAGATGGTATTTATAACATGATTAGAAATGATAAAAATATCCTCTTCAAACCAAAAGTAAGTATTACAGAAGAAGACAAAGAAGAAATACCTGAGTTAAAAGAATTAGATGCGGCGATTAAAGAATTAGAAGAAAAAATTAAAACCGCCCGCGGAAAACAAGCTTATCTATTGCGGAAACAGCTTATTGAAATGCGGAAAGACCAATATATTATTAAAAATATATACAAGAAACCGATATATTCTTTAAATATCTTAAAAAGTGTTTCAAAAATAAATTTAGAGGAACATATTTTTATAGATAAGGATATGAATGTTAGAAGTGATTGTCTCATCAGTTTATTTAATGAAGAACACATTTCCGCACTTCTTAGAAACTACTGGCTATTGAAAGATAGGGTAGAAGATAAAAACGATAGTGATTTAAAATGGCTAATGCTAGATTTTGATAATTTAATTAAATCAACTTTAAAAGAGAAATATCCTTTATATTATGACTTAACTTTATGTAAATTTATTAATAAATCAAACGCTGAAATTCAAAAAATATTATATGAAAAATATCAAATAAAATATTCTATAGAATATATCTCTTCTCTCTGGCGTAATAAAATCCCTAAATTATTAGTAGAAAAAGAAAAAAAAGATTATATAGATTGGTACTATCTTGAAAAAGAACGCGGGCGTTGGAAAAAGTGTTCAAGGTGCGGCAAGATTAAATTAGCTCATAATATTTATTTTAGCAAAAATAAATCAAGCCGTGATGGTTTTTATTCGATATGCAAGGAATGCCGCAACAAAAAAGTTTCAAAGAAGGGTAAAGATGTTAAATAAACATCTTTCTCTTTTGATTTACTATAACTAATAATAAAGGAGGAAAAATGTCAACAGTAGAAGAAAACAAACAACCCCGCTATTGTAGCAAGTGCAGAAAGACAATGGCGGCAGTTAATTTTTACACTTTTAAAAATGGTGAAAAATCTGATTTGTGCAAATCATGTGAGACTTTGCACATCGATAATTATGACCCTTCTACTTTTGTTTGGCTCCTACAGAAATATGATGTTCCATACGTTCCCGAAGAATGGAATGTCTTACGAGATAGAGCCTATCAAAAAGATCCTTATAAAGTAAATGGCACTTCTGTATTCGGCAAATATCTTGCCAAAATGCGTTTAAAAAAATGGAAAGATTTTGGATATGCGGATTCCGAGGCCTTACAGAAAGAGGCTAGGGAGAAGGCGGAAAAGTACGGAACGCCGCAAGAACAAACAGAAAAGAAAATTGCGGAAATGGAAGAAGCCTATAAAAAAGGAGAAATCAGCGAAGCACAATATTTAACATATAAAGAGATAAATGAGCCAAAAGCAATTGAATTTGTAGAAGTAAACGGTTCAGTTACTACTACTGGTCCGAATAAAGACGGCAATGGTCCGTATCCTACCAACGATCATCCTTTTGAACAAGTTGATATTCCCGATGTATCAAAAGATTTAACGGATGATGATAAAGTTTATTTAGCAATGAAGTGGGGTAGATTGTATTCTGCGGCAGACTGGGTATACCTAGAACAGAAGTATAAAGAGTACGATGACTCTTTTGATTTACACAATGCGGATTTGATATCTGGAACAAAACAGCTATGTAAGCTAGATTTGAAATGTAATCAGGCGCTTGACTGCGGCGATATAGATTCGTACTCGAAATTAGCGAGAGCTTCAGATTCTCTGCGAAAATCATTAAAATTCACCGCCGCACAAAGAAAAGAAGATAAAGAACAAGAATTTAGTTGTTATGGTCAGATTGTTGCTTTTGCGGAAAAATTTAACGATGAAGATTGTATTCGTCCTATTGACCTCTCTATTGATAGAGATATAGTAGATAAAGATATTCAAGATATGAAAAATTTTAACAAATCTCTTATCGAAGAAGATCCTACTGTGTATAAAATGATTGAGCAATATATTAAGAAGAGAGAAATTCTTGCTCAACAAGAGGCAGATGCAAAGAGCGGCAAAGCGATGAAGATGAGTGATCGAGACCTCGTAGAATATCGTAGAAAACAAGAGGAAGAACGATTAGCAGATTTAAAGAAAGTTGGTGACAAAGTGAAATGAGTTTAAGTACACTGCTTTCTTTAAGCGAATCTAAAGGAAAAATTCAGAAGGAAGATATTACTGAAGACCGTTTGCGGCGGTGTCTTCCTAATTTAAAAAAACAAATTGCTTTTTACAGAGCTTATCCTGATATCTTTATAGATGATTTGACAGGTTATAGCCAATGGAATGAAGAGCGAGATGGACCTTGGAAAGGTTTTAAATTTTATTATTTTCAAAGAATTACTCTTAGAGTATTAATGCGGCATAGAAAAACATATATTGTGTTTAGTCGAGGTTTCTCTAAGTCATTCTTATCTATGATGGCATTAACTATAAAAGCGGTATTGTACCCGGGTAGTGAATTATTTATCACGACGGGCGGTAAAATTATAATTATATTTTAATAATTTTCAAAATATATTTTAGGAGGAGCAAAGAAATGAGTGCAAGAAACGTCCTACATATTTTTGAAAAAATAGATACAGAAGAAAAAGCTTATTGGTTAGGTTTCCTTTACGCAGATGGTTCAGTAGGATCTAAAGAAGCAAAAATTGAATTAGGGTTAGCAGAAAGGGATATTCATCAAATTGAAAAATTTAAAAATTTTATTGGAATTGATAATAAAATCTCTTATAGACCTTCTTCAAAATCTTATAGATTTTCTTTTAGAAGCCAGTCTTGTAAACAAGATTTAATCAATCAAGGATGTCTTCCAAAAAAATCTTTGATATTAAAATTTCCGACAGAAGAACAAGTATCCAATGAGTTAATTCGACATTTTATTAGAGGATATTTCGATGGAGATGGCTGGTTTACCAATACAGAAAAATGCTTTCAAGCAGGTATAATCAGCACGAATAATTTTATTATGGGATTTTTAGATAGAGTTCATAAAGTTTATCCAGATTTAAAAACAACAAATTCAATTTATCAAAATCATATCGGAAATGAAATAACAAAGAAATATTATTTTAATTCATATAAAGATGTATATCTGTTTTTAAATTGGATATACTCAGATGCGAAAGTCTATTTAGATAGAAAATATGAATTATATAAAGATTTTATTAATAATGGAAGCAAATATCATAAAACAAAACAATATATATAATTATTTGCCGTATATTAAAGAAATTTAATATAGTATTATTGCGGGATTAAGCTGGAACCCTGAGATGGGAATCAGAACCGAAGGCTATAGGAACTATGGTCAGGGGCAACGCATAGATGGTGAAAAGATATAATCCATCCACGAGACCGCGACATCTTAACGTAAAGTCGAAGATGAAAAGATATGCTGAACTTATACGAAAAAGAAGTATAAGAATTATAAGATAAAAAGCTTATAAGATAACATAATTGAAAGCCCAGGCTGCTTCTATCACATGCGCGAAAATAGATGAAATATGCAAGATTATTCCCGCATTAGCGAATGAAATTAATTGGGAAAGAGGAAGCACTAAGCATTCTAAAGATGATGTTAAATATATCTTTAAAAATGGAAGTGTTATTGATGTACTGCCTGCACTCGAAAGTTCAAGAGGACAACGTAGAACAGGTGGATTGTTTGAGGAATGCGTTTTAATCGACCCTACCGCATTGAATGAAATTATTGTTCCATGTTGCGTCATAAACAGAAGATTACCAAATGGAAAACGTATTCCGGATGAAGTGATTAATCAAAGTGAGAATTATATTACAACAGCTGGATACAAAGATAGTTATGCATATCACAGATTGATTGAGCTTTTGGCTGAATCAGTAATGGAGCCTAATGAAGTCATGGTTCTAGGTGGGACATGGGAGATTCCAGTAAATGAAGGTTTACAGCCGAAAAATTTTATTCAAAATCTTAAATTACAAGGCTCTTTTGATGAATCTTCATTTGATAGAGAATGGTGTTCAAAATGGACAGGAGATAGTAACAAATGCTATTATTCTTCTACTTCTTTTGACAAGTGTAGAGAGCTATTGCAACCAGAGATGGAATATAGTTCCCGTTCCAGTAAAACAGCTTATTATGTACTAGGTGTCGATGTAGGTCGTAAAGCCGATACTTCAGAAGTTACAGTAATTCGAGTAACACCACAGCCACAAGGTTCTGCTTTGAAATCTGTTGTTTGCTTCTATAGCAAAGCAAAAGCAACTATGAGAGAACAGGCAATTTGGCTAAAGAAATTGTTCTTTAAATATAAGGCGCGGTGTATGGCGATTGATGGAAATGGCCTAGGCATTGGATTAACAGACGAGATGGTTCTAGGACAAGAGGATCCCGAAACAGGGGAATATCTGCCGCCTTTTGGTGTTGCGGGAGGTACTTACCAAAACGCTGGACAAGAATATAAGAAGTATAAGACAGAAGATATGGTAAGAGATGCCATGTATATTATAAAAGCAAATGCACCAATTAATACAGAAGCTTATACTTATGCTAAGACGCAAATCGACAGTAGAAAAGTTAAATTTTTAATAGAAGAAAGAGATGCTAGAATTAAATTAAATGAAACTAGAGTAGGACAAAATTTAACTCCAGACGAAAGAAATGAAAGATTAATGCCTTTCCAATTGACAGATAATCTTAAAAATCAAATGATGAATTTAACAGAGTCTAATGAGGGTGTTAATATTATCTTAGAAAAGAATAATAAAACAATTTCAAAAGATAGATTTTCTTCTTTTATTTATGCTTTGTATTATATTAAGCAAGAAGAAGAAAGGAGAAATAAAAGAAAAACAAGTAATTTATCAGATTTAATGTTTTTCTCTTAAAAAAATTGGTCGACAAATATTAATTCATTGATTAATAAATTTATTTATTAAAGATAGGAGAGGTGAATTTTTATGAAATCTAGTAGAGGAGAAATAAAAATTTGTGATATTCTTGATGAAGCTGGAATAAATTATATAGAAGAATATACTTTTCCAGATTTAAAAAGTTCAAGCGGAAGACCTCTTCGTTTTGATTTTGCGGTTTTTGATGATAATGGTGAACTCGATTTTTTAATTGAATATCAAGGTGCTCAACACTATGAAGCTAAACCTAAGTTTGGTGGAGCAAAAGGGCTTTATCAACAGAGATATAATGACAATCAAAAAAGAATTTATTGCAAAGCACATGGTTATCGTCTAATTTGCATTCCATACTGGGATGAATCTAGTCTTAATTATGATTATATTATGAAAGCCGCCTATGGATGGTAAAGGAGAGAATATTGAGAAATAGATTAGAAGAAATTAAACAAAAAGGTTTTGATCTAAATCAACCTACCTCTCAAGAAATGCAAGCAATGCCGCCAACCCTGGATTATAATAAAATAAAAGTTGGTTTGAAAACATTGGACGATGCTATTTATAACATTGGAGACTATCAGAAAGTATGTCCAGGACTTTCTTCGAAACAAGATGTTCTTAATGCTATTGCTAATAAAGACAGAAATCGTTTAAGAGAAATTTCAGAGTTCTTTTATAGAGTAAGTGGTATCTATAAAAGAACTCTTAGATATATGGCTTTTATGTATCTGTATGATTGGTATATTGTTCCATGTATAAACAATCAGTCAATAGCTAAAGAAAAAGTCTTAAATGGGTTTTATGGTAGTCTTAATCTTTTGGATAATTTTAAAGTAAAAAAGAATTTAGGAGATATTGCTTTAAAAGTTTTTCAAAGAGGTTGTTATTATGGTTATAAAGTAGAAACCAATAATACTGTCGTTTTACAGGAATTACCTCCAAAATATTGCAGATCCCGCTTCACAATAGGAAATAAACCAGCTATTGAGTTTAATATGAAATATTTTGATACTCAATTTAGAGACAGTACACAAAGAGCGAGGATATTAAAGTTATTTCCTAAAGAATTTGAAGTAGGGTATCGTCTTTATAAACAAGGCAAATTAAAGCCTGATTTTTTAGGTGACACAAATGGTTGGTATTTACTAGATCCTTCTATGACAGTTAAATTTAATACTGATCCTGATGATATTCCTATGTTTATCTCAATGATTCCTTTAATTATTGACTTAAATGAATCTCAAGCGATAGACAGGAAGAAGACTCTTCAAAGATTATTGAAAATAATAATTCAGAAGATGCCAATGGATAAGAATGGGGAATTATTGTTTGATAAAGATGAAGCGCGGCAGTTACATAACAATGCAGTGCAAATGTTAAAGAAAGCAATAGGATTAGATGTCTTGACTACTTTTGCGGATGTTGAGGTGGCTAATCTTTCTGATACAAATGCTTCTTCTGCTCAAACAGATGATTTACAAAGAGTTGAGAGACAGGTCTTTAATGAAGCAGGTGTCTCTGAAATGATTTTCAATACTGATGGTAATTTGGCATTAAAAAATTCTATTCTCGCGGATGCTTCATCAATAGAAACTTTAATTCTACAATTTGAAGATTTTCTAAATGAGTTGTTAGACAAATATAATACTCAACCCAAAAAGGTAATTTATAAGGTTCAGCTTTTGAGAACTACTGTTTATAATTATCAAGAATTGGCGAAGATGTTTAAAGAACAAACTCAATTAGGTTATTCAAAGATGCTGCCGCAAATTGCACTTGGTCAGTCTCAAAGCGTAATTTTGGCAAATGCTTATTTTGAAAATGAAATTTTAGATTTGTCTTCATTGTTTATACCGCCTATGACGAGTAATACAATGAGTAGCAATACAATTAAAGAAATGAGTTCAGATAAATTAGGGCGTCCGGAAAAACCGGATGATCAAAAGAGTACAAAAACATTGCAAAATGAAGAGAGCAAAAGTTAGGAGTAATTAAGAATGGCACAATCAGTAGCAACAATTGATAATCCTGAATTTATCAATCTTCAACCTTCTGATGTTAATCCATTAATGCATGATTGCGAAATTAAGGTTCTCTACATCGGACAAAATAGAAATAGAAGCTATATTACTAAACAGGTAGCTACAGAGATGTCCAAATCTTTGCGGGGAGCCCCGATTGTAGGTCATTATATCGAGAAAAAAGAAGATTATGGCGATCATGGCGAACGGATAACCATTGACTCAGAAGGAGTTAAATTTGAAAAATTAACAAAGCCATATGGATTTGTTAAGCCGGACTCAAAAATTTGGTTTCAGAAATTTGAAGATACAGATGATTTTGGAAATAAAGTTATTAGAGAATATCTAATGGCACAAGGATATCTGTGGGACGGTCAATACCAAGAAGCTAAATCTATTTTAACTTCCGGAAAAGGTCAGTCTATGGAATTAGATGATAAAACTCTTAAAGGAAATTGGTCAACAGATACCAATTCTGGTATTGAGTTTTTTATAGTAAATGACGCAATTTTTACAAAACTTTGTATATTGGGGGATGACGTAGAGCCTTGTTTTGAAGGCGCTAGCATTACTGCTCCTGAAGTAAGTAAAAATTTTAGTAAAGAAAGCAATACTTTTATGAAAAGTCTATTTGATATGGTCTCAGAATTAAAGTATAGCTTAAGTCAAAAAGGAGGTTCAATAGTGGATAACGAAAATGAAAATTTTTCAAATAGTTTGGACGACTCAAGTGAATTAGAGAACTCTAAAATTGAAAAAAATACAGAGGGTACTACAGAATTTGAAAAGAAAGAAGATAAAGACTCTTCAGAAAATAAAAATTCTGATAATAAAAACAATGATAATTCAAGCGAAGAAAAGAAAGATGAAATTTCATCAAAAGATGAAGATAAGAAGAATGAAGAAAAATATTCTTTGATTGAATCAGAATTAAATACCCTAAAAGCAGATTTTGCTAGACTAGAGAATGAAAATGCGGAACTCCGCAAATTTAAACTTGAGGTTGAAACAGAACAGAAAGATAATTTAATTAATTCTTTCTATATGCTATCAGATGAGGATAAGAAAGACGTTATAGCTCATAAAACAGAGTATTCGTTGAAGCAAATTAAGGCTGAATTAGCTATGATTTGTTATGATAAGAAGATTGATTTTTCTAAGACGTCAGAATCCGAAGAAGAGGAAGATGCTCATGAAGAAAAACCGATTACTTATTCTCTTGATGGGAATAATGGTGGAGATGATTTACCACCTTGGTTACGCGTTGTTGATTCAATGCACAATAGTCAGAACAACTAAAGGAGGAAAATAAATGGCAGCATTTACAAGAAATGGCTATGGTCAGGTAGAGCCTAATCAGCTATCTTTCCAAAAAACAGGACAGATTTACGCTAGTCTCCCACTTGATAATTCAGTCAGTTCTGGAGTACAAATTCTTCAGAATGGAGAGTTTATGTACTATAGTTATGCAGACAATATGGTTACTTCGACTCCTGTTAAGGGTTTCAGTGGAGAACCAATGTTAGTATTCAATGAAATTAAACTTTACGATGGTTGGAGAGAATCTTATAAAGATTTTGCAATGATTAGAGTGGGTGAGAATTATGTTACTTCTGATCTTGCATCACAGGGTTATGGAGATGGCTCTTTAACAACAGGAGTAAGTGCAGATCCAGCACATACAGAATATCCTTATCGTATGGATGGTATCGCACCTCGTCTTGTAAAGACAAATGTAGGTGATATCTATACAACAAATATGGTTAAGTTAGGTGAAGATTATCAGATTGGAGATAAACTTACTCCTAAGAAGGTTGCTAAACAGGCTGATAATACAGGAAATACTTTGGTATTAGAGAAAGCTGAAGATGATAATGGTATGCTGTGGCAGGTAGTTAAGATTTATACTATGCCGGATGGACAGCCAGGTCTTAAGCTTCAGAGAGTACAGTAAGGAGAGGAGAGAATAACATGGCATTACAGTTTGATCAATTATTAACTTTAGCTAAGAATGTTGCTAAAGCTACTCCAAGTGCTCCTGTAGCTTATAGCTTCAATGGTAAAAATTACAGTTATGGTGATATGGAGAAGTCTTTACAGCAAGAGCTTCATGACTTAGCACCAGATTATAGAACATATAAATTTAATCAAAATACAATTTTTGCTTTAATGGAACAGACTATTGATGAAGTATTCCCTAAGAGAGTAATGGAATCTTATTCTCAGTTTGCAGATATTAAAACATTTGCACAGGGTGAAAAGCCAATCTTTGTTCAGAAGATTACTACAGCTTCACGTAGACGTGCTAAGTCATTTATCGGTAAAGTCGGACTTGCTGGTCTTTATGAAGTATTCAAGCTAGATGGTAGAAATTACGAAGTAGCAACAAATGCTTTTGGTGGAGCTGCTCAGATTGGATTTGAAGAATTCCTTGATGGACGCGTAGATTTTTCAGAAGTTCTGAATATCGTAATGGAAGGTCTTGATGAATGTATCTATGTAGAGATTGAGAAACAGCTTTATGGTGCAGCCCAGTCTCTTAAGGCAGCAACAGCCGCAGGTACATCAAATAACTTCAAGAGCGGAAATGGTTTCTCAGAGCAGATTATGGATGAACTTGTCGCTATTGCAGATTCATATGGTCATAGCACAATTTACTGTACTTTTGAATTTGCTTCAAAGATGATTCCAAGTAGCGGAAGAATGAGCAATGAACAGATGAATACTTTATGGAATAATGGTTACCTTGGTAATTACAAAGGTCATCAGGTGATTGTTCTTCCACAGTCTTATGAAGATGAAACAAATAAGGTTAAGGTAGTAGATCCTAGCTACGCATATATTATACCAACAGGCGCAGAAAAGCCAGTTAAGATTGCTTTTGAGGGCGGTACTATTGTAGATGAATATACAGGATATGACCGTTCAAGAGAAATCCAGGTATATAAGAAAGTTGGAGTAAGAGCAGTCTTCTCTAATGCTATTTGTGTATATCAGGATACTACTCTTAAGAGAACTAAGGACTGATAATTTAATAGGGGAAGATAAAATATCTTCCCCAATATTTTTTTAGGAGAAAAAGGAGAAATAAATTTTATGGAAAACAGGAAAGTAGCAGTACAGAGTAGAAATGGTGGATGTCTTTTTTATCAGATTCCAGATGAAAGAATTTTTAGACAATTTACTAATGGAGAAACAAAGCAGATTGATTTAGATGAATTAAAGAAATTACAATTTGCGGAAGGTGGAGACTATATCCTTAGAAATTGTTTAATTATTAAAGATGAAGAAGCTCTTAAAGAACTTAATATGTCAGTAGAGCCTGAATATTTCTATACAGAGAAAGAAATTCTAAATATTCTTGAAAAAGGAACTATGGATCAATTTGAAGATATGCTTAATTTTGCTCCTGCTGGAGTAATTGATATTATTCAGCAGTTAGCGGTTAGAATTGAATTACCGGATACGAGAAAGAGAAAAATGCTTTTTGAGAAAACAAATTTTAACGTGGATGCGGCAATCAATATTAATCATATTGTAGAAGAGGATAATAAGACAGAAGAGAAGGAAGAAGTAAAAAAGGTAGAAAGAAAAGCTGCTGCTCCAAATGGTAGAAAAACAGAGCCTCCTAAGTATATTATTCTTGGAGAAGGAAAGGAGTCCTAAAATGGGAACTTCTTTTTCTTTAATTTACGATAGTTTTCTTTCAAGAGTTACTTCAGACATGTATATGGAAATGACAGAACTAGATACTACGAGAGAACTTCAAAGTTTATTACTTAATGCGATACCTAGATTTAAATTTCCTAAATTTGATAGTTATGATTATGAAGAAGGATACTGGGATGATCTAGGCACTTATACTGGTCCAGAAAGTGACGGAAAAGCGGTTCCCGCCGTGGGATGGGTTGGCGGATATTTTAATTCTGAATTAACAGTTGAAGAGATTAATATTTTATCTGTAAATATGCTTATTGAGTGGTTTTATCAGCAATTAGCCACTACTGATAATACTAGATTAAAATATACTGGTTCAGATTATAAAATGAGTTCTCAAGCAAATCATATGGCAAAACTAAAAAACCTTATTGAATTTGCGAAGGAAGAAACAAAAAGTTTACAAGATATTTATAGAAGAAAAACCGTTGTTAATCATAAAACTTATTCTACTCTTGGCGAAATAATGCAAGAGCCTTCTTACGGATATGGAATAGAAGGAGGTTACTATGGTAATTAAAGTGAGAGTGTCTAATGATGTAATGCTAAATTATCTCGATAGATTAACAAATAAACTTTTTAGGATTTTACCAACAAGAGAAGAAAATGGTGATTGGTTATCTCTTCTTCAAACAGTATCTATTGAAGTTAGTGGTTTAATGAATCTATTGGACGACCAGGTAGATTTATTATCCTTATTATCTAAATTAGAAGCTTTATCTAAACTACAAAAAGAAGAAGATTTTTTTAATTTCAGAAAATTAATTTTTGAATGCTTAGATTCTATAGCTTATATTAAAAAGCATGTCAAGTCTTGAAATGATGAAAAAAAGAATGGATTTCTTAGGCGGCGATACTTCTGATGGTCGATTTAATAGAAGTAAATATTTATCTTTTAAAGGAGCTTTAAATAATTCTTATCAAGCAGAATGGATTACTTTTAATGAAAAAAGATATAGATGTCTAATTAATCCGGATAAGCAATCTACAGATTATGATCAAAAAGAAATTAGTATTGATTCAGATGCGGGAATGAAAAATGGTTCTACTTTCTATTGGGATAGAACAGATACTCATTGGCTAGTTTATCTCCAAAAATTGGAAGAAGAAGCCTATTTTAGAGCGTCTATCCGTCGTTGTGATTATCAAATAGATAAATGGTGGATTTGGTTAAGAGGTCCAGTAGAGGCAGGACTAGAATGGACAAAAGCTCACGATATTTATTTCAATAATCTTAATTATACTATTCTTTTTTATGTAGAAAAAAATGAAGAAACTTTAGATTACTTTCATAGATTGAAAGTAATTAAATTTGATGGACACAATTGGAGAGTTGGAGCTATTGATAAATATTCTCAACCAGGACTTATAGAAGTCTATTTAGAAGAATATTATGATAATGAAATGGCGGATGCAACAATTGTTCCAAACGTACCAGAGATTGATAAAGAAAAGGCATATATTGAAGGTCCACAAGTTGTTAGACCTTTTGATACTTATTTGAAATATGAAATAAAGAATACTTCTAATAATGGAAGTTTTATTATAGATTCTAATAAAGTTAAAATAATAGAAATGAATTCTGATTATTGTATTATAAATATTGTTACAGGTAAATCAGGAACTTTTTTAATGACATATAAAACAGATAACGAAGAAATTTATTTACAAGTTAGGATAAATTCGTTATCATAAGGAGATAAAGGAGAGTTAATGCGTACTAAAAAAAATTATGTTAGTTCAGATGGTACTTCCGCAATAAAATCATCTTTTCTTTCTTGTGAAAAAGATACTGAAACAATAATTAAGAAATTATTTGTTGATAGTTACCCTTATTCTAATGAATTAAAAAGATTGTTATTGATTAATACAAAAGATTGTTTAGATGACAGAACTAATTCTGCTTATTTAGATAAAATAAATAATACTTCTATTGCGGATTTAATAGATAAAGAATATATTCGATTAACTCCTAAATTTGATTTAGAGGAAAATGAAGAAGTTAAAAGCTATATTCGTATATCTTTTGGTAATTTTACACCAAATGTTGGTAATGAATATTATCGAGATTGTATTTTAGAGATAGACATTCTTTGTCACACAGATTGCTGGGATTTAGGTAATTATAGATTAAGACCATATAAAATTGCAGGTTATATAGATGGTATTTTAAATAAATCTAAATTGAGCGGGATCGGTACTCTAAATTTTATGACGGCAGATGAAATGAATCTCAGTCCAGATATCTCTGGTGTGTGCTTGATGTATTCTGCAATCCATGGGGATGATGATTCTATTCCTTCTGAGGAATAAATTATGGAAAAATCATTATTGCTTGCCGGCAATGATATTCCATTTCCTGAAGCCCAATTAGTAATACATAATCCAATTTACAAAGAGATTGCCTTAATAGGCGAAGAGAAATTTTTAATTGGTGTTAAAACTATTATTATAGATAAAAATGATTTATTTTTTAAGGGCAAAGAAGGCTTAGCAGATAAGGATAATTTTGATATATTTATGTCAATAGTAGAAAGAAAAAAAGAGATTAAAGAAAGTGTTTTAGCTGTTTTTTCTTTATTTTTTATTGGATATAATATAAAATTTACTGAACAAGAAATTATTTTGTTTAGTAAACAGAATCTTTGTAGAATTAATGCTATGAATTTTGATTTTTTTCAAAAAAGCGTATCTGAAATCTGTTGTTTAAATGATATTCAAAAAATAGAAGGATACAATCCCGCAGATAAACGTGCGGCAATGATAGCTGATAAACTGCAAAAAGCTAAACAAAGAAAAAATAAAGATAATCAAAAACAAGATAAACTTTATTATGGGAAAATAGTTTCTATTCTTTCTATTGGACTTTCTATAGATTTAAATGTTATTACGCATTATACTATTTATCAACTTTTAACATCTTATCAAAGATATCAAAAGAAAATAATCTTTGATAGGGATTTTCAAGCTCGTATGGCGGGAGCCACTAATCTTGATGAGGTTGAAAATTGGATGGAATAAGAATAACTTATGTTATTTTTAGATATAAGAAAAAATTCTTTAATTATTTTTTAAGGAGGAGAAAATATGGTAACTCGTTTTGGATCAAGAGAGATCTGCGATGTGACTTTCAAGGCGCTTACTCCGATGGAAGTAGGTACTTATACTTTTGCAGCCGGTCAGCCAGTCTTTGTAATTGATACAGCTACTACATCAAACATGGAACAGGCTACTACAACAGTATATGCTCAAGGCGGTCAGGGTTACAATAGATTAATCGCGTGGGATTGTTAATCACTAGCTCACGAAAACTAGTAATAGTTTTAAGAAAACTCCTGTGAATTGCTGGGAGTTCCATAAGTTGACTTTTCAGAAATTTTTTGATATAATAATCAAAAAGGAGGAATGCTTATGGATAATCAGCAGCCAAGCTTTGAATTTAGACCATTAAAAGAAAATTCAGATTATTTAATTTATGAAGATGGAAGACTTTATAGCAAAAAAGTTAATAGATTCCTTAAAGGCAAGATTGACAATTCAGGGTATCGAGTTTATGCTTTAGCCATAAATGATAAATTGTCTTCTAACGGTAAAAGATTATCAAAAATGTGCTATGCACATCGATTAGTTGCAACGTATTTTATTCCTAATCCAGATAATTTACCGATGGTTAATCATAAAGATGAAAATAAATTAAATAATCATTATTCTAACTTAGAATGGGTAACAGCAAAAGAAAATACTAATTATTCTTTAAAAAAAAGAAAGGTTAAGCCTGCAACTTATTTTGATACAAGTTTAGAGGGAGAAGAATGGAAAGTATTTCCTGAGAACTTAAATTATTCTATTTCTTCAATGGGAAGAGTAAAAAACAATAGAACAAATAGAATATTACATATAGATAGTTCTCAAACTTATAATAGGGTTTCATTGCAAGTAAATAAGAAATCAGTTCATTATTATGTGCATAGACTTGTCTATTGCGTCTTCTATAATGATTTCGATTTAGATGGTTTTGTCATAGACCATATAGATGCGAATCCTAAAAATAATAATTTAACTAATTTGCAAAAAATTACTCAATCTGAAAATTGTCTAAAACAAAGAAGGTTCAACGACTAGTCCTCAGGGACGTAGGAACAAGTGTTCCGAAGTGCAGGAACCCTATGAAGCGTAGGGTAAAGATATAGTCTCATCTATACGGATATATAAAGGTATAGCAGTTCATGAGAGAACGCGTAATGCTTAACGAACATTATGGAAGATATTTATGAGGTGAGAAGACTTTAACTTTCACAGTTACAGATGCTTTAATGAGCCCACTTGGATTAAAAGTCTTGACAGGTGCAGGTTTTGCAAAAGAGACAGCAACAAAGCATGTACATGTTACTTATGATGTTGCCGCAACAGTAGGCTCAACTAATAAGAGTGCTACAGGCAAGATTGATCACGATATGTTAGCTACAGAGTTAGGCATCCCAAGTGGAGATGATATCTACATTTGTACAGATGCCGGTATCAAGACTTATGCTACTGTCCTTGACAACAATGGTGCTATCAAGGACTGGGTTAATAGTATAACTTTAACAGGTGCTTCAGGAGAAGAGCTTAAACTTCAGAAGGGAAATACAGTTGCTTTTACTGCTGATTTGACTAATTGTGTTGACACTTATAAAGAAAATGATGTTCTTACATTAAAGCTTGACTTCTATGTAGCAATGACATCTGGTGCAACAGAGATTACAATTGCTCCTGGCGATTTTGGTGGATACTTCTATGTAGAAGCAGATACTCTATATAGGAACCAGGATGGTAAGGACATGAGTGCCACTCTTACATTCCCGAAGGTTAAGATCCAGTCTGGATTTACTATTACAATGGCAGCAAATGGAGATCCAAGTGAACTAATGCGCTTGGCGGCTTAGAAATAAGCATGAGTAAATAATTAGTTCCTTAAATGCGGAAAACCCTTAAAGCTTTTACAACCAAGCTATCATAGAAATATAGATAGTGGCGAGGGTAATGACTAAGGTATGGTAAAATCGTAAAAGATAATAAAGATAGGAAACCCGCAGCTGAGCGACTTACTTAATAACTTTTAAAATTTTTAGTATAATAAAATGAAAAGGAAATACACGAAAGTGGAAAGAAGATTACATGAGTTCTTACCAGAACTTAAAGATTATTATACTGTTACTTCAGATGGTGAATTTTATAGCGATAATTCAGGACTTATGAAGACTAGAAATAGAGCAGGAACTGAATATCAAATAATTAATTTTTCAACCACTGATGGAAAAAAGAAAACTTTTAGAGCGCATCGTTTAGTCTTAATGGCATTTCACCCAGTAGAAAATATGAATGAATTAGAAGTAAATCATATAGATGGAAATAAAAAAAATAATTCATTAAAAAATCTTGAATGGTATACGCCTAGTGAAAATCAAAAGCATGCTTTTAAACTAGGATTGAATAAACCTAGAACAGGTGAAAGAAGTAATTGGGCTAAATTAACAAAAGACGATGTTAAAAAGGTTTTTGAATTAAGAAAACAAGGATTAACTCAACAACAAATTGGTGACATTGTTGGTTGTACAAAATCAAATATCTCTTGTATTCTAAGAAGTAAAAGTTGGAAAGAAGTTGAGAGTTCAACGACTATCCCGTATGGGAGTACATCTAAGCAGATGGAAATAGGAAACACCTTAACAAGTAATGTTGAAGGTGAAGATATAGTCTAATCTCATACGAAAGTATGAGTAGTTCATCAGAGAACGCATGTAACTTAGCGAATTACATGGAATATAAATGACATTTGATTTCGTAATGGATGCTTTCCCAGCTTACACATATTTTGACAAGACAAAGAAGACTGTCGTAAATATGACTATTGTAAGTGGTGAGTCTACTTCTGAAGTAGATGTAAGGCACACTGATACAGAGCATTCTTTTCAGTAACAGCAGAACCAGAGCCAGGGATAACGTATAACTTATCTCTTGGTACTGCTGATAAGAGCGTTTCAAATGAAATTAGTTGGATTGTAACAACTAATGGTACATTTGAAGCAAAGGCTACAATTGACAGTGAAGATGCGGATGTTAATATAAGCGGTAATAAAATTACTATTGATACAACAGGTAAGACAGGAAAGACACTTATATTAACAGTAACTTCTAAAGAAGATAAACAGAAAACTGCAACTGATACTGTGATTATTGGTTAAAAAAACGGGGTTAATACTTTTTGTATTAACCCCGTTTTTTTTTATTATAAGGAGTGGAAAGATGGAGAATCCAATAAATAATTATGCTATTTATAATGCTCAAGAGTTAAATGAGAGATATAAAGAAATTAGAAGAGAAATTATTGATAGATTAGCAAAGAATCGTAGAAAAGAAGATAAAGAGAAAATTTTAGAACAAATGAAACAGGGGTATAGAGATAAAAATTTAGATGAATACTCCAATTTAACAGATTTAAAAGATAAAGACAAAGGATTGGTTCAACTATCTAAAATTTTTCAAAATTTAAAAGAAGAGCTAAGAGAAGAACAATTTAAAGAAATTGTCGATTTAGTATGTCGATCAATAGTCTCAGGAGATACAGAAACTCATTATCAAACATATGGGGATAAAATTATAGAGTATGGAAAATTTACAAGTGCAAATTGGAATAAAAGAAATAATAATAATGAATTGCCGCAAAAAACTAATATTTCAACAGTTATACAAAAAATAGATAGCTTAAATAAATTAAGTTCAAAAGCTATTCCTAACACGACAAGAAAAAAGTTACAATCATTTAAAGAATATTTGTTAAAAGAACAAAAAAATGGAAAGACTGAAATTAGTAGAAAGTATATAAAGAAAGAAAAGAAAACTATATCTAACAGTAAAGTTTTAGAGCAAGTAAGTTTAGTAAATCAAATATTTTATAAATATGCTACTGTAATTTCTACTTCCGGTTCTTTAATTGGAGACAATGGAGAGCTTTTTACAGAAAAAGTCATAAAAGGCTGTGATGATGTGATAAAATCTATTGAAGACAGCTATACAGAAGAAGCTACTCGAATTATTGTTGAAAATACTGGTAAATTATATACACAAACCAATAAAGCGGAAACAGCAGAACAGATTTTTTCTTTTAAACCTGAAATTACTTCTATGGAAGATTTAAACTATAGTACAATATATAATAAGAATAATAAAATTTCTAAATATAAAGTAAAAGTTGGAGAAGATGAAAATAAAAAGCCAATCTATTTAGATATTTCTTCAAAAGCAGCACAAAGTAAAAATGGAAAATTAAATTTTGCAAAATTCGATCCTTTTTCTGATAGGCAGATTAAAGCAGATATCATTATGACTTTAGAGTCTGATAATGAGCCTTGGAATCCTAAATTAGGACAATATGGAGTTGCGGAAAGTAAAAGAATTGGACTTTCAGTTAAAAATTTCAAAACTTTAAATTCAGTATCTTTTAATACAGAAAATCTTGCATATTCTTTAGTTAGAAGTTTGAAAGCAGATGTTTTTAGACAATGGATGTTTACAATGGCGGAAGTTAGTAAAAACATGTCAAAAACCAATAGCAGCAAGAAGAAGCAATATCTTAACAGAGCCTATAATCTTGCGGGATTGGGTATTCTAGCCGATGTCGTTATGGGATTTTCTCAAGAAAAAGGATATGCTAATTATGTCGTAATAAACACTCCTTTTGAAAAAGAAAAAGTTCATGTTATTGATTTATATGATGTTTTTTACGCTTTACCAGAAAATGCTTATAGAGAAGAGAGTTATGACTTTGTACATTATAATAAAGAAGAATTAAGAAAAGGACTTAACGCTCTTTATCTAAGTCACTACAGGATAAATGGTAAAAGTTCTATTCATTCAATGAGAGCTTTTGTTTTAATGCGGGCTGTGGTTGCTTCAAGAACAGCAGAAATAAAGGCTCAAAATTTATTGGAGTTAGAAAAAAGAGGTAGAAGAAAAGAAAAATTAACTTGATTTTCTTGAAAATTTTTGATATAATAAAGAAAAGAGCAATGGAGGATTAAAAGATGGCAAAAATTCCTTTTTCAAAACTAAAAATTTCTAATAAGAAAGATATTACAACTTTTAGTTTTGAAGGTCTTGATATTGAAGTTAAAAAGTATTTACCTACAGAAGAAAAATTAACTTTAATATCAAATGTTTTAAATAGCGTAATTGATGACAATAATTTTAGAAATTCTGTTAAGGTAGACGTGTATGCTGCATTAGAAATAGTATATGCCTATACGAATATTACTTTTACAGATAAACAAAAAGAAGAACCAGCTAAGCTTTATGACTTATTAGATACTAGCGGATTTTTAGATCAACTAACCGCCGCAATGGACAGCTCAGAATATGTTTATATTATCAATGCTATTGACGAAATAGTAGATAATTATTATAGATATAAGACATCTGCACTTGGTATTATGGAAACTATTTCTACTGATTATAAAGACACTGGAGAAGAAATAGATAATATGTCTAAAAAGATATCGTCTATGGAAAATTTAGATTTTCTAAAAGAAGTAGTTACTAAATTGGGCTAATCTGTCACATTTTAAATTAATATTTTTCCTATTAATTAGGAGATAACTTACGGTTAAGAAAAAATCTTAACCGTTTTTTAATTAGAGAAAAAGGAGAAAAAGGATGGCTCAGAATAAGAGAAGAGTTACTATTTCTTTAAATTTTGAAGCAGATGTCAGAAAGGCAAAGAAACAAATTCAAGATTTACAAAATTCTTTGACAAATGTTATTCAAAACACTTATAATCCTGACAATTACATATACGATAGACAGCTTCAAGAAGCCGGAAAAGCAGCTCAGTCATTACAATCTCATTTACAAGCAGCTGTAAATGTGAACACAGGTAAATTAGACTTATCAAAATTTACTGCTAGTATTAAATCTTCTAAACAAGATTTAAATACGTTATTTACTCAGTTACAGAATGGCGGACAGATAGGAAGAGAAGCTTTTGCTCAGCTAACTCGTTCTATTGCAGATGCGGAAATTCCTGTTAAAAAGACTTCTAAATTGGTCTCACAGACATCTACCACTTTGGCAAATACTATAAGATGGCAAGCTTCCACTGCTGTTATTAATACTTTGGTAGGTGGAATTCAATCTGCTTATCGGTACGCAGAAGATTTAAATGAATCTCTAAATAATATTAGAATTGTAACTGGAGATTCTGCAAATAAGATGGCGGTTTTCGCTAAAGAAGCAAATAACGCGGCGAAGGAGTTAAGCACGACTACCGTGAAATACGCAGATGCGGCGTTAATCTTTTATCAACAGGGCAAGCGATGATTTTTTCTGAAAGGTAGCGGTTGATTTTTCTGAAAATTTCTGTTATAATATATTTATAAAAGAAATGAAAGGAAAAATCATATGTTTAAAAAAATTTTTTATGAGAATCAACCAACAAATTATTCTGTTTCTGATGAAGGTCAAGTGCGGAATGATAAAATGAATCGTATAATGAAAGGTACCTTAGCTAGAAACGAATACTACTCCGTTCAATTATCTATTAATGGAAAAGTTAAAACTTTTATGGTACATAGATTAGTGGCAGAATATTTTGTAGAAAATGAAGATCCTATTAATAACACCATTGTAGACCATATTGATAGAAATAAATTGAATAATTCTGCTTCTAATCTCAGATGGGTTACTACTAAACAGAATGCGATAAATGTAGATCGAATAGAACGAAATACGAAAAGAATCAAAGCAGATCTCTCTAAGACTTGGGTACCAACTAAATATCAATATTATTCAGTAAATTCCGATGGTGAATTGAAAAACGATAGAAATAACTATTTAGTAAAAGGCTCTTTAAGAAATGGATACTTAAGATGGGAAGGACGATCTTTACATCGCGTTATTTGGGAAGCTTTTAACGGAGAAATTCCAGATGATATGGTAATTGACCATATAGACGGAAATCGTTCTAATAACAATTTATCCAATCTGAGATTGGTTTCACAATCTGTTAATATGGATAATGCTCAAAAAAATGGTCATAAAGGACAGGTAAAAATATCTCAATATGATGATAAAGGTAACTTTATCGCGACATATAATTCAATAAGAGAAGCTGCACAAGCAGTAAACGGAAGTGAATCTGCAATTAGGCAGTCCGCAGAGAGATATGGTTTAAGCGCGGGATATTTTTGGATTAGAAGTGATCAAGATATTACCATTGAAAAGCTTATTAAGATTAGTCCTTCGAATAAGAAGAAAAAAACCAGTATCGGTGTTAGTCAATATGATACAAAAGGAAATCTAATTAAGCATTACGATTCTTTAAAAGAAGCAGCAAGAGAAATTGGTTGTTCAGATTCTACAATAAAAAGAGCCGCAGATGCTCAAAGATTAGGAAAGAATTATTTTTGGATTCTTGATTCTCAGAATATAGAAATTTCAGATTTGATAAATAATTAACATATACTCTGTAAACACTTTAATTGCGGGGTAACCTAAAGCTATTATTACTAAATTTATATAGTGATATATAAATGGCTAAATTAATCATTTAGGTATAGTAAAAAGATAATAGATATATGGAAATCCGCAGCTAAGTTT
>ERZ808275.19-NODE-19-length-141733-cov-9.048815_pt1 | contig 141733 bp, 160 predicted proteins | sample MGYA00520894_ERZ808275 | MGnify/ENA primary metagenome ERZ808275 (study PRJEB31516, sample SAMN03275598) | gut metagenome | biome: mammalia-associated habitat; material: feces | host: Papio cynocephalus | place: Kenya | collected 2012-08-03 ... | reverse complement strand
TCACAGTCGGTATGAAGAACAACGGAAAACTTTACCTTTGTGAAGTTGTTGCTCTGAATGATAAAAAAGCTTTAGTTCAAATACAAAAATTAGAAAAACAATCGGCTGAAATATTTAAAGAATTAAAGAAAGATAATTCTGTGTCAAATTATTTATCTGCTAATACAGACGCATTTATGAAAGCGGCAGGTATTTCAAAAGAAGATGAAGTTCAAAATATTTCAAAAGTTTTATATGATAAACTTCAATCAGGTGATGTTATCTCAGTACAAATGTCAGATGGTGCCAATGTAATTTTTGGTGGTCATTTTAGTGATGAGACAGGAAGATGGAGGTTTGAATTAAATTGTGAATTATCAAAAGAAGCAAGTAAAGCTATGTTTCCTAAAGATTCTGTCTATTCGGTTTTAAGTGGAAATATTAAAATTATAATGGAGCCTGCAGAAGCAACAAAATATGGAGAATATGGCGGATGCATTTTAGTTTATGGATATTCAATAGATATGAATAATGTTATTGTTTCAGATGGAGAGTCAGAATATTTAATTAATATTCAAGGCCTTAATAGGCCAGAGGATGTATTTGACCCTTGTTTGATTATTGATCCAAATAAAGAACAATGGACTGTCACGGCACATGAATTCAAACTTCCAGAAGAAGATGCTCAAGGTGTCATTAAAATAAATGGAAGAGTATTGCAATGGAAGAATATTAAACAATTATTATAAAACATTTAAGATTAATACTATTTTTGATAATATGTTTAAAATGTTCACTTTTAATTTAGCCGAAAAATTAAAAAATAACATAATATACTAAGAAAATAGTGTTTATATATTAAAACTTTAAAAGGAGATCACAAAAATATGAAAAATACATTTAAAGAAGGCAAGATGTTAAGCAATGTTGCAGATAGTTATCTTGCAAATGCAATTTTTAAAGCTGAAGAAGATTTAGCTCCAGTTATCGATGGTGCTTTAGTCGTTCTTGGTGATTTAATTAAAGATACAACTTATGCAGCTGATGGTGTTGAATATGATACATATGAAGCAAAAGCACCACAAGCAGCTGGTGATGAAGTTGTAATCGTAGACTATGCTGGTATTTCTCAAGGAGAAATTATGGGCAATGTTTATAAAATGGGAAGCAAATTATACGGATTAAAAGCTCCAGCAGGAGAAATCGTTCGTGTTCGTAGATTAGCTTTACATGATAAATTCTGGTTAGGAGAAGGCAACTTTGAAGGTGCTCCAGTTGTTGGACAATATGCTATTGCAACAGCTAATAAAGTAACTCATACTCCAAATGCTGAAAAGCAAGCAGGACAATACTGTGTTAAAATCATTGATTCTAAAGATTTCACAGTCGGTATGAAGAACAACGGAAAACTTTACCTTTGTGAAGTTGTTGCTCTATAATCAAAGGGGAGGAATTAGAAACTATGAAAAGATATTTTGAATATAACAGAACAGCAGATGAATTTTTCAATGGCATCGTTGATTCCGCTCTTGAATTAGCTCGTGAATCTTACGAAGGTAAGAAATCATCTGATTATAAAGAAAAGAATAAAAAATTAGTTTTTGCCATGGGTAAAAAGATGGCAGAAGGTACAATGTATTCTTCTAAATATGAAACAGAAGGTAATGCAATGTACAAAGAACCAATGATTAGAAAAAATACTGCTATTAGAGAAAATTTCGAAGCTATTTTATCTCAAGTAATTAGTGCAATCGTTCCAGAAGTTTTCAATGATGAATTTTCTGATTTCATTGCAGAAACTCACCAAGTTGGTTTTGGTGATACAGCAAGATTCAAAATCGAATCAAATGATTTATTCAAAGTAAATCGTAAGGCTGAAGGAGTTCGTAAAGGCGTTGATCAACCAATGTTTGATGATGAAATTACTGTAAATGCTTCTCCAATTGAAATTTCAACAGCAATCGACTGGTATCCATTTGCTGCTGGTGAATTTGATATGGGTAATTTCGGTGCTAAAATTGGTCGTTCTTTTGCAGCTTATATTTTCTTAAAAGTTGTTAAAGGTATGACACAAGCTGCTACTGAATTCGGTGCTGCTTATACTGTTAATGGTGTTACACCACAATTATTTGGTACATTAAGAGACAGAGTTCGTGCAGCTAACGGTGGAATGGAAGTTGTTGCTATTGGTACTGCTGTAGCTCTTGCTAGTGTTTCTTTACAAGGAAACTTCCAAGTTGAAATTGGTGAAGAAATGAATAAAGTTGGTTACTTAGATCAATATTTAGGTGTACCACTTATCGGCTTAAAGAACGTTTTAGTTCCAGGAACAACTAACGGTGATGCTACTTTAGCATTAGACGACAAGAAAATTTATTTAGTTCCAGTTGCAGGCACTAGACCAGTTAAAGTTGTATTTGAAGGCAATGAAATTTCAATTACATTCGATACAAAAGATACAGCAGATAGACGTATGGGTATTACCGTAGAATTACGTGTTGGTATCGGTCTTGTTGCAGGTTCTAAATACGGTTTAATCAATCTTCAATAATTGATTGAATAATAGAAATTTGTTTTAAGAATAGGGGTTGCTTATGGTGACCCCTTCTTTTAATTTTGTAAAAATAAGGACATCATAGTTCTTGAGGTAAAAGGAGAAAATTAAAAATGACAGCGAAAAAAACTACTAATACTATAGAAGAAGAAGTATCCGAAACAGTTGATAATTCGGTTGAACAAGAAAATAAAGCTTTAAAAGAAACTTTATCACAATATCAAAACATTATTACACAAATGCAATCTACAATTGCAAATTTACAAGGAATGATGAAGAATTCAGGAACAAGTATGAGTTCAGAAGTCACTTTAGTATATTTGTCAGAATCATTAGGTGTTGTATCTATTGATGGTTTAACATTAAATTGTTCTAGATATGGTGAGCAATTCCAAGTATCAAGAATTCAATTCGATCAAATTGTTGGTAAATATAGAAAATGGTTTGATGATGGAATTTTAGCAGTTGGTGATAATTGTGTTGATGTTGCTGCAGCTAAAGATATTAAAACAGAATCTGAGTATGTTTTAAATGCAAAGATTTTAAATTCAATTGGCAAAATGTCAGCTAGTGAATTATCAAAATTATGGGACAAATTAACTACACCAGAAGAGAAAAATAGTGTGGTTTTGCACGTAAAACACAAACTTATTGAAGGTGATCCTGTATATAAAGATAGAGAAAAAATAGATTTATTAAACAGATTAACTAATGGTGGTTTTACGAGAGAACAAATTGAATTATCAGGAATGAATACAAAATATCAACCACAATCTCTTATTTAATTGGAGATAGTTAACATATTCTAAAAGTTAGGGAGGAATCAAAAATGATTATTTTGTTTAGTGATATTATTAGTAAGGCGATTAATCTTTTTGATGATCCCGATATCAGGTATTTATATGCAAATGATCCAGCGGGATGCATGCAATTCATGAGACCTTATGTTTTAACAGCAAAAGATCTTTTTTCATATCCAACAGCGATAGCTGACCGTTTATCGATTTATACAAATGACGAAGGTAAAACAGAAGAAATTGATGGTGAAAACACAGACACTTATGTGTTAAGTACTATTCCTACGGCGGATGCTGTATTTTCTTATAAAATAGGTAAAGAATTTGTGCAAGGAACATATGACCGTTCCACAAATTCTGTTACTTTTCCAAGAGAAATTGCAGAAAACGAAACCTGTACGGTTACTTGGTACTATGCTGGCGCTTTTACTGGTAATTTTGATAATATGTTTAGAAGCGATTTTCCAGTTGCTCCTATTATAGAAAAAGTAAAAAACATATTAGTATACGGAACATTATCAGCTTGGGGCGAAAATGAAAAAAACAGAGCGTTAGAAATCCGTAATTTGTTCTCGGATTCTGATTTAGGTTTTTATTCACCAGCGAGTTCGGCAAAAGCAAAAGTGGACTGGCATAATCAAATGAATCGTGATATGGATACCTTGGTTGTTGAATTGTCTTGGCGTTTTATGTCTACGCCACAAGGGGGTTCTCGTTTTGGAAAATAGTGAAAAAATTGAAGCGATGTGTTTATCTTCTAAAGCAAAAAAAGAATGTTATATTAACATAAGAAGTCAAGTTATTAAATTATTATATATGATTGAAGATGAACAAAAAGGCATTTGTGCTGCAGATTTGTGGTTTTATGGTTTTATGTTTGAATTATTATCAGCAAATGATTTATGTAATAATGAATTAACACGAGTTGTTGTGAAAATTCATGGATTATACGATAAAAGCAATTATAAAAATATGTCTCATTCTCAAATAAAAAAACAAATTATGGAATGTAAAGGCATTTTGGATCATTTAATTTTAGATATTAAATAGCGTTATGTAGCGACAAGGAGGGTACAAAGATGGCTAGAAAAGTTTCGAATATATCAAGTGCATCTACTCAACCTAATTTTTTGTTGTCCCAAACGCCAAAGAATTATGATAAGAATAATTTTTATATAAAAGAATTACAAGATAAGGTGAATGCAGAATGGCCTTATCGTCCTAATAGAGTGGATGTTCAATATGAAGTCAACTGGGGACAAAATAATTATGCAGATTTAGAAGTTATTGTTCAACAAGTTAAAACAGATAAGGGAACAGATGTTTCAAACGATTGCCGTAGATTTGTTTTTAAAGATATTAGAGAAAAAAGGTTTAATATTGGTAATAAATTTAAGTTTTATCCTTTTTATACACCTGAAGGTAATGATTATGAGACTTTTAAGGTTAAAAATAATAAAGGAGAAATGGACCCTTTATATGTGAGTGTTGAAAAATCAACTTATCCAATCACTAAAAAAATACCTTTTAAAGTTATTAGTGAGATTCAAAAAGATCACCAAAATACGTGGTTGGTAACAAATTTTAATCAAATTAAAGTGACGAGCAGTGTAATTATAGAAAGATGTAATGGAACATTGGGAAGTGTTTATAGAGACTCTCAAGGTATTGCATATTATCACTATGAGCCTGTTATTCAAGGCAGAGATTTGCAGTCGGTAAGTTTATATTATAACGAAACAGCCGTTTCTCCACAATCTGGATTAACAGTTATTGCTCAACACAATCAATATACAAAAACTTATCACGTTAACCAAAGATTTATTGTGGGATATGATAAAGTTTATAGAATTAAAGCGATAAATAAATTTTATGGAAATACAACCAATGATCCTGAAAACATAGGGTTGATGAAAATATATTTAGAAGTAACAGAGACTTCGGAATACGATGATTTTAAAAGTAGAATTGCTTATCAAATGGAACCTTTTGTCCATATTGAAACAAAGAACCAAAAACAGTATGTTATTCGTTTCGAAGAACCTGCTCGCATAGAAGATTCTCTTGGTACAGAGGTCGTCACTTTTGCTCCTGCTTTATATGATACTGAAGGAAATAAAGTGGAAAATGTACCTATTACAACAAATTGTTCTCTAATTGGATTACCAGAAGATGTTCCTTTTAATGTGTATGTAGATTTTGTACATTTAGAAGGTAATAAATTTTCGTTGCAGCGTAAAAGAATATATCTAAATGGTAATTTGAAAGTGCAATGTGTTATTTACGCGGAAGACTCTCCAACAGGCAAGGAAATTTCTAGTGAATTTAACTTAAATGTTGGTGGTATTTAAGAGAGGTAAAAGGAATATGGAATATAGTCAATTTAATGATTTCAATAGGTTTCAGAACCTAGATGGAATAGAAGCTAAAATTGTAGAACATTTAGTTAATTCTACATCAAAATATGCTTCAATAATCTGGAAACTGTTAAAATACAACGATTTAAACGCATTAAGTCGTCCAGATTTAACTATAGAAGAGAAAAAAGAACTTGTATGTTTCGATAATGGTTATGGAGATACTAAAAGAGTGTTTTTTCAGCCATTTGCGGATGATGCGTGGCAAGAACAATGCAGCTCATTGTATATTTATGTGGAACAAATAGTCCCACAAGACCAATGTAGAGCTACAATTGGCGTTACGATCGAGACAGTTGTTCATTCAAAAATAGCAGCAGTTAGAGGCGATGGAGATCCTTATTTAAACAAGGACGCAAATCCAAACGATTCTGACAGTAAGGGAAATATTGTTGTTGCCTTCAAGAATCGGGCTACAGTATTGTTAAAATCTATTCTAGCTGAGTTAAACGGATTATATATAGACGGCATCGGTTATTTACAATTTAATCAAGCGTTAAATGTAAAAAGTAAAACCGAGATGCCATTATTTAATAACAGGTCATTTTACGGTCACGCAACAATGTTTGCCGTTAAAACGGGAAATGTGTCAGGTAGTAGCTCAATAGGATTCTAGTATGGCAAATAATGCTAATAATAGATATCAAGGATTAGATCCTGATTTAGCTAAAGAATTAATTAGCTATGAACATTCTTATTTTAAAGAAGATAGGCCGATACCTTTTTGTGGATTAAATATTTATCCAGTTACAATGCACGATTATGAAAAGTTTTTTATGTGTGTGGATTGTTTTACAATGGATAAAAATGAAACGCCTCAAGGTATAAGAATGACAAATTTAGATTATTTAATTTCTAAGACAGTTGAACATTCAGATTTAGGAAATGAATGGGCGTATAAATTTAATACTTTATTAGAAATGATATTTCATATTCAAAATGGTGTGAAATGCAGTAAATGCGGTGAAATCATACCATATAATAGTCAACATTTTAAAGACTATTTATTACAAATACAAAAATTGCAATCTGATACAAATATGCTTGATAAAATAAAAAAACATGAAATGGATATTCCAGAATTGCCTTGCCCTAAGTGTAATGAGCCAGTTAAAGATGGTGTTATAGAGACAAAACTAGATGAGAAATCAAAACATTATATGTTAATTGTAGATGGGCATATTATATCAAGCAAAGATTTTAATAGATTACGTCGTATTGTTTTGTTCCAAAACATGCCAGATTATTTTGATGACTCGTGGGTTGATAAAGGATTACGAGAAGATAGAAAAGCAAAAATGGCATTAGAGCAAAAGAAAAACGAAAATTTAGAGGCTTCTACAGAACGTAAGATTGTTTGTTTGTCTATTGCCACAAATTATAAGTTTGAAGAAATTTATAATATGACAATTAGAAAATTTACAATTGCGTTAAGTGCGGTAGAAGATTTAATTAATTATAAAATTATGAAATCGGCGGCAATGAACGGATTCGTACAATTACCAAAAGATCAAAAGATTGAACACTGGATTTATAAAAAGACAGGTGACATCTATGGTGATATGTATAAAGACGCTGCAGACGTTCAAAACTCGATAAATAATTTGTAATACATAAAAAATAACAATTATATAAAGGAGAATAGAAAATATGAAAGGAAAATATTTTTTAGGAAGCGTTGGTACTGCTGAAGCATTTCGTGTTGATAATGGTGAACTTACATTAGCATTCCGTTCAAAAACATTAACTGATTCAGGTATTAATATTTCGACAACTAAAGATGATATTCGTGCTGGTACAGGTGCTCCAATTCAATTTAGTTTTTATCACGATCCTAATGTTGAAATTACTTTAACAGATGTATTATTCGACGAACGCTATGTCGAAGCTCAATTGGGCACTAAATTTATTACAGGCGGAATTGCTTATTATACAGAACCAGAAGCAATTAAATGTACTGAAGATGGAAAATTAACTGTTCATCAAGATCCTCAAGCTATGCCAATTGGCTGTGGAAAAAGTGATAAATATGTTTGGTTCTCTGAAGAAGGAAAAGATGACTGGTATGCTGCAGTTGCTAACGAAAAAGTTGTAACAAGTCAATATCTTAAAGTAGGAAAATCTTATTGTGTACGTTATTTGTATCAAAATGATTCAGCTAAAATTGCAGATATTACTTCAAGTATGATTCCACAAGAATTATTTTTAGTAATTACTGCTCCAATTTACGCAGGAGATGCTTGTTCTGCTTCAAATGGTAAAGCTGCTGGTACAATTACCTTTGAAATTCCACGTTTCAAATTAGCTGGTACTCAAGATTTTGCATTTAACATGAGTTCTAATGCTACAATGTCATTATCAGGTAATGTTTTAGCAGATGAATCTGGTTGTGATATTACAAGTAGCAACTTGATGAGAATTATTACTCAATACGAAGATGGTAAATGGTATGATGATTTGGTAGAATTAGTTGCAGATGAAGATTTTTTAAAAGTTGGAGATGTTCCACATATTTATGGTGTTTATAAAAATGGCACTGTTACAAAAATTGATAATGCTAAATTAAATATCCCTGCAGAGAAATTAGAACAAGGAAAATGGAAAGAAGTAGGCGAAGTAAACATTACAATTGAAGGTTCTGATATTTCTGACACTGTAACTATTGTTGCTGCTTAATTAATTTATGAAAGTAAAAAGTTTTGGAACTAAAAAAAAGCCTTTGTGTAAGTATTCTATTGGAAACGGTGCAGGTTTTTATAAGTGCTGTCAAAGTAATACAAAATGTCCCTTCCAAAGATGGTGTACATTACTTCACGGTTATGATTTTTTAGCGTCAGAAGCAAAACAAAATTGTAAAGAATACGAAGAAGAAATTCGATAAAGAGTAGAGAAGGAAACTTCTCTCTCTTTTGTTATGAGATATTTATTACATATAGGTATTTGATAACAAAGGAGAGAGAATATCTAAAAAGGAGATGTTATTATGGATATTATGATGTTAGCAAGCGCTTGGCCTTCAAATGTAGAAGGTTGGGTAACTTTAATTACTTTAATTGTTGGTTTAATTGGTGCAATTGCCGCTTTAGTTCCAACTATTATTAAAATGGTTAAAGCATTAAGAGAATTAATTAAAAACAAACAATGGCAAAAAATTGTTGAGTTAGCAATTAATGCAATGAAAGAAGCCGAAGGATTATTTCAAGAAGGTACAGATAAATTGGAGTATGCAATGAAAACAGTGAAAGCAGCTTGCAAAGAATTAAATATTGAATTAGATGACCAATTAATAGCGAATTTAGAACAATACATTAGAGATTTAATTTCATGGCATAATGATATGAATGATGCCGAAAAAGAAATTTCCACACAAAAAGCAACTTCTAAAAAGACTAAAAAACCTTCTAAAAGAGAATATTTAGTTCAAGAAAATATAGAAGATGTAAGTGAATAGAGGTTAAAATATGAACCAATCTACGGATATAATGTTAAGTCTTGTTAAAGATATTGTTCGTAGTGAATTAGATAAAAGAGATCAAGTAGTTATCTGTAAAGTTGTTGAAACTTACAAAGATGGCTATTATGACTTAATAGTTGTTCCAGATGAATCAAATAGAATAAAGAGAATGTATACCATAGCAAATTATGCTTTGAATACAGGAGATTATGTCTATTTATATAAAGTAAAAAATAGCTTTCAAAACGCTTTTATAATAGGACGCGTTGGTGGCTATCATGGGACAAAATAGAAAGCTAGGTTAATTCCTAGCTTTTTTTAACGCGAGGCACGAGGTAAAAAATGCAAATAAAATACAAAAAATCATTGAAAAATTATAAATATTTAATAATGTTTGATTTAGCCAGTAAGGTAACAGGTGTTTGTTTATATGATTTAATTAATAATAAACCAATAAAAACTTATGTATTAAAAGTAAAAGGTATAAATACTTCACCAGTGATAGAATTATATGAAATTTTAGGTAATTTCTTTGAAGAAATCAATAAAAGTGGCCTTTTATTTGAAGATGTTTTAGTATCTTTTGAAGCAATGCCTACTCAAATGCATTCTTCCTTTACAACTATTCAAACATTTTTAGCATTAGCTAAAGCACACGCGACTATTGATTTATTTTTATCAATTCACAATATTGATGTGTATGATGATGTAGGAGTTTATCCTGCTTCAACACATGCTTATTTTAAGAAAATAGTATCTTGTAATAAAGACGAGAAAATAACAAAAGAATTAATCAGAGATTATATTGTTCAATCTTATCCACATTTAGAGATGACAACATTAGATGAATCAGATGCAGTGTTTTTGGCAAAAACATTTGTTGAAAGCAAATGGAATAAAGATTTAGATGAAAAAATCAAAGAATTAAAAAGACATAAGAAAACTTTAAAAGCAAATCACGCTATTTTAAAAGTTGAAGAAGAAATTAAGCAAATGCAAGATTATAAAAACTAACCAAAGGAGGTGTTCATATGGGCAAGCGTAGTACTATATATAATGATAACTTAACTCAAGATTGGGATAATGTTTCTGACAAGAATAAAAAACTTGTAAAAGAGTTTATGCAATATTGTAAAAGCACTGATAAAAGTCCTATGACAATGAACCAATATGAACAATGGTTAAGAGTGTTTTTTTGTTGGAATTATAAAGAAAACGGAGATAAGTTCTTTGTTGATTTAAAGAAAAGAGATTTCGTTTATTATTTTGGTTATTTACGTGATTTAGGAATGAGTTCAAATAGAATAGCATCTTTAAAGTCAGCATTAAGTAGTTTATCTTCAGAAATAGAATTGTTATGTGAAGATTTGTATCCAAACTTTAGAAATCAGCTAAGAGGTTTAGAACCAGTACATATTACAGCTGTTAGAGAAAAAACAGTTGTAAGTGGTGATAAACTTGAGGAAATGTTAAGCACATTAGTAGAGAAAAAAGAATATCAATTAGCTTGTTATTTGGCCTTGGTATGTTCATCAGGCAGTAGAAAAGCAGAAATGCTACAAATGAAGCCAGAATTCTTTGTTCAAGAAAATGTTCAATTTGAAGGATATATGTATTGTACACCTAAAATTAGAGCAAAAGGAAGAGGAAAACAAGGGAAGATGATCAACAAATATGTTATCAAAGATGCTTTTGATCCATATTTTGAATTATGGATGAAAGAAAGAGAAAGATTAGGCATAAAGTGTGATTCTTTGTTTGTAACTAATGTTAATGGAGAATGGAAAAACGCAAATGTATCCACAGCAAATCATTTTGCAAAGCAAATATCAACAATGTTTAATATTGATTGGTATTCACACTCAGGCAGACACTATTTCTGTACGTTGTTAAAAAGTTTAGGATTATCAGATGATATTGTGAGAATAGTATTCTCTTGGGCAAGTGTGGATTTAGTTAGAGTTTATGATGATACCCCTGTATCAGATAAATTATTTGAACATATGGTGGCTTTAGGTAAAAAAGCACAAAAAGATAGTGAAGAGAGGTAAAAGGAATGGAAGAAAAAATTAAATTATCAGAAATCGTGTATCTTGGCTTACAATTAAGACAAGAACCAAGCGAAGAAACTCTTAAAAGAGTAAGCGAAATTATGAACGCATTACAAATAGCATCATATAAAAAAATGAGTGATAAATATGTTGCTTTAATAGATGTTATTACAATGATGGCTTCTGATGAAGAAGGCTTATCTTTAGCTAATTTAACTGTCGATTTAGAATGTGCTAAAATAGAATATGGTTTATTACCGTACATTCTTAATTTAGAAGATGATATTAAGGGGCAAGTCGATGTTGTGGTTTGTGATATTTTATATGAGTTAGGATTCATTGATGCTATATTAGGACACGCCGAAACCGCAAGAGATTATGCAAGGTTTGAACATATGGTAGATAACGCTTTGAATTTTTCTAACATTGATAAGATATTAACATTCTCTTCAAATTTTGAACCAGAAAATATTCAAAAATTTGTTGATACAGTTGCAGATTTAAAAGATCAATTAACAGGTGAAAAATTAAAACAAATGGCAGAAATTTCTTTAGCAGGAAGCCCTGATTGGGAAGTATTTCAAAAAACAGTTGCAGAACAAATTGTTGAAAATATACTTTCTAAGAAGTTAAACGACCTTAAAAACAAAGAAAATAAGTCATAGGGGAGGCACTTTATGAGAGAATTACACGCAGAAGTTGAAATTTGTAAGGATTATATTTTAATTAAAGATTCTTATAAAATCACAGATTCAGCCGATATGTATAGAGTATTAAGAAACATTATGAATAATCCAGCTTATGATGAATTTGGCTACAAACGTAAAATGAGTAATTATATAGCAGAATGGAAAGTTCACAACTGGTGTTATAAATTAGGAATTCAAAGAGCTAGAACAGCAGATGTTAATTTAGATAGAGAATTTTCTAATTCAAAAAGTTCAAAATTCCAAAAAATTGTTTATAATATATTAGACGGATTTTGGAATTTTTATGATGAAATGTTAGCCCAAGACTCAAAATATAACAAAAACAAAAAATAGTCTTGACATTTTTTTATATTTAGTTATACTAAGATTGTAAATGATATTGATCCCACAACGCCTCTGAATTTCAAGCGCAACCCAGTGGGACTTATGAGCTTATTAGTTATATTATCCGTACGGTAATGTCAGTGCAATTCTGACGAAGCTCTAATGTGGATTAGACGGGGCCACTATAAAGATATCCGTGTAGCCGTTCGCAAGGATAGCGGGCGCGTGCCGATAGCGAGAAATATCGGAAGGTAGCAGGTCGAGTGTCGACACTGTTAGATTGCAAGTGAGTTGGCAAGTACAGCAACAAGTTTAGTCGCCTGTTGTTAAGATACCTAGGTATGAAAGTAACTTGGTGTCTTGTAAAAATACATATGGCTATAGTATTTTAAAGTTTGCTAAAGGATGCAAATAGTTTTATTGATTAATGACCGCGGATCATAATCGATTGAAGCCATTCGGAAATACATCGAGAGTATTTGGTTGGTTATCCTCTGTGAGGGGATACGGTTATTGACTACCTAAAGTCAGTTGTAAAAGCATATTTCATTGGGAGATATGCAGAATTATTATTTAGTTTCTCAACGACGAATTTAATTATATATTGCAAAATTAATTAAAAGAGTCCAAGATAAGGTTGAGGCTTTGCTAAAAATATAGTCTTGATAAAGTGGAGCTGGATGCATAAAATAGATAGATAAAAAGGTAACCAGAGCTATCAAAAACGGACGAAGAGAAACTTATTTATTACAGTTCTTATCGCGTTTCTCAACTTATATTATAAGAACTGTTTTCTTAGGGATGTAGCCAAATGGTAAGGCAACAGACTTTGACTCTGTCATGTGTTGGTTCGAAACCAGCCATCCCTGCCATATTATGGAGATTTTGTCGAGCGGTCCAAGACGGTCGTTTTCCTAGGTTCGAATCCTAGAATCTCCACTATTTATGCGAGAATTAGTTCAATGATAGAACAATCGACTGTGACTCGATATGTTATAGGTTAAAATCCTATATTCTCGCCCAACAAAACAAGAAAGGAAAGTGATATTATGAAGTCTAAAGAATATAAAAGATTTCTAAAAGCAGAAAAAAAATATAAGAAAGCACTTATTAAATATATTAAGAAAGAAGAAAACCCTTACGACTCTTATCAATTTCCTGCTATATTAATGATGATGCTTAAAAGAAGATTAGAGTATTATACACAAGGTGATAATGTATGGCAATCAGAAGATAGTCAAAAATTGGTGATTAAATCATTAGAAAAAGCTGTATCATTGGGTGAATATGCTCTTGATGATTATAATTTCTATTATGATGATGAAAAAGAGTTTTTCAAAAGAATGGATTATGAGACATTAAATATTGAAGATTATCCTCATCATACAATAGAAGAAAAATATGACATGTTTGAAAAAGAAAGAACAGCTTATAAACAATGGTTTGCATACATTGCAGAACATTTTGATGAATGGTGGGATTAATAATCTTATCGTTCTGAACTATTATATATAGTGAGGTTGCTTTTATAGCAACCTTTTTTTATGTTTTAAAATATGATTAAAATATTAATAAAATGTCCCTTTTATTTCTTAGGGAGAAGGAGGAGTCTTTATGGCAAATAATAAAATTGATTCTATATTGTCACGATTAGATAAAGTTTTAAGTGGAGATAAGAGTGCAATAGATTTATCCATGTTAGAAGAAATAAGAAAAGATTCTAGTTTGTTAAAAACTGCCACAGACAAAATTAGAGATAAGGTTAAAGATTTAAATAAAGATATGACTGATCTTAATAAGTCATTAACTAAATATATTTCCAATATGAGTTCTTCTGATGAAATAGATGCATTAAGTAAGACTAAATTGCAAGAATTTAAAGACCTTTTAAATGATACAAAAGGTAAAATTTTTCTTAATGTTAAAGGTGAAAAATATCAAGGTTTAGATAGTGAAAATTTAACAAAAATACAAACCGCATACAACAATATAAAAGAGAGTATCACAAATAAGCAAAAACAAGAATTAGATAATTTTACTAAAGAAATTCAATCTTCTCAAGATTTTATAAAAGCAGAAAAAGAACAAATCAATCAAATTTTACAATATTTAGAGGGCAATGAAAAGAATGCATTAACAAAGCAAATAGAACACTCTCAATCTCAGATAGAAGATTTGATTAAAAAAATGTCTCCAAGAAAGCAAAAAACTTATGCTAATAAAATTGCAGAATTACAAAACTTACGTTCTGTCTCTAAAACAGTTTCAGGTACAGGAGATTTGGAAAAATCAGTTAATGAACAAATCAAACAACTTGAGAAAGAGTTAAATGATATAGAAAAAGAAACAATAAAAGCAAATGTTGTAGCAAAACAAAAAGCAAAAAAAAACGAATTAACTGCACTAGAAATATCAAAGATAGAAAAAGAAGAAACAAAAAAAATTAATGATCTTCGTGACAAAATCAATAATGCTGTAAATAATGCAGCGGAAAGAATGTCTAAAATTGCAGCAATGGATGCTAAAGAAAAGCAAGAAGCGCAAGAAGAAGCGGCAAAAGCTTTAAAAAAGCGTCAAGAAGCATTAGAAAAAAAGCAAAGAAAAAAAGAAGCCGAAAAATATATTCAATCAAAATTACCTCCTGAAAATCTAGCAGATAAATATCGTACAAAGAAACCAAAAGGATATAAAGAACCTGAAATTAAACCATTAGAGGTTACTGCAAATACAGGCGTTGAGATTATAAACGGGCGAAAACAACGTCAACACAAATATGAAGTATCATCAAAAGATAAAAGTGTTAAAGATTTACCAATGTATTCTCCTTCTCAAATAGCTGCATTATTTTATCCTTATTTAGGCAAATATTCAGGAACAGGAGCAGCAGACTACGGTACCGCGCATCATAGAATTATTGAGGGTATCATAAAAAAAGAAATTCCTTTAGAAGCAGATGGTTCAATTAGTAAAAAGAATTTGGCAATGTTTATAGCAAAATTAAAAAAGGGTTCTTTAGAGGATCAGGAAGATGTCAAATCTTTATTTGATACAAAGACAGGTAATATTAATGCAAAAGAAGCAGAAAATTTATTAAGAACGTCAAATCAATTTTTACAATTAGCAAAAATTGGAAATATTCCATTAGATAAATTGCAATCAGAAGTAACCAAAGGAATGACTGTTGAAACCACAAGTGGAAAAATCAATATTGGTGGAACAATGGATTTATTATGGGCCACAGCTGGTGGATTGCAACATATAGGTGATTTGAAAACATCGGCTCGTATGACTCCAGAATACTTATTACAATTATCTTTATATAGAATGATATTACGTGCTAATGGAATGGACATAGATGAAAATTTACAAATTGTTCATACTCCTCGTGCTGCTACAGCTCGTTCAGCGGGTAATTTTAGTATGCGTTCATTAAGAGAAGGTCAGTTGCAAGAAATTCTTAATATTTTTGCTTTATTTCAAGAAATGCAAGGCAAAGAAGGTACCGACCAAGAATGGAATAAAGAATATAAAGAAGCTTTAAATGCAGCGGTTCAAGAGTGGCGTAAAAAACAAGGCTTTGCTAATATGAATTTAGTAGCCGATAAAGTAGAATTTCCAGACCAAAACGACCCGACACAAACAAGGTCAATATGGACTATTGGTGGTTCCACCATTAATGATTGGATGAAATTTATAGATGATTATGGTTTAGGAGTAGAAGGTGTTGATAGTTTAATTAATAATATTGTTGCTCCTTCTGGAAAAGATGAAGATAGTGAAATTTTACGTAAGAAATTCAGACGTTTGTTTACAGCTCGTTCAGGAACAGGATTTTTATATAGTCAAGGGCCAATTAAAGAATGGAGAGAAAAAAATTATCCATGGATGGCAAATATTGGTTCTAAAGAATGGTATGAAAAATATTCTGGCATGGCAGATATGGGTGAAGCTGGTCAATATCAACCAGGTACTTATATCGCAGGAATGTCAATTTCTCAATGGAAAGAAGCATATGATGCTGCTACAACAGAAGAAGAAAAAGAAAATATAATTAATTCTTTGGTTTATAGTCTAGAATCTAATTTGGAAGAACCTAATAACGCTAGAGAAGCTGAAAAATATGTTATTGCAAGTAAATTTATTCGAGGCTTAATCTTAAAGCCAGAGAATTATCAAGTTGATAAAGAATTAGAAACGGTGCAAGAGCAAATAGAAAAAATCAAATCAAAAGGAGAAGAAATCCCTGAAGATTTGTTAAATCGTTTAACAACTTTACAAAATAAAAGCGATACAAAAAAAAGTTATGAAGAGTTGATAGGAAAAATAACAAACAAATCTTCTGTTCTTAAACAAATTTATAATAATTTAACATCTTCCAATTTAGGTGAAGGAAATATGTTTACAAACTCGAAAGCTTCTCAATTAGTAGCAGAAGCTCAAGAGAAGTTAAGAGTAGTGCCTTTATCTGAGACTGGGGAGGATCTTGCTGATAAAATGAAGGCTGACCAGTTGAAAGCTAGAGCAGAAAATGAGTTAAATGATGAAGAAGGTTTATCTCCATCAGATCAATTTAGTAAATTGTCACAATTATTAGGTAGGTCATTTGCTGCTGAAGAAATTTATAAAAAAGTTTATAAAGAAGAATATGAAAAATTTAAACAAAAACATCCTGATAGTCCTCTTACGGCTGAAGAATTTATGCAACGTAGTTTGAGCAGAAAACAAAGAGGTCAATTTGAAAGTTCTTCTTTATTTAGAGAGTGGGCAAAAAAAGGTGGATATTTAACTGGCAAGCCAGAAGATATTCGACGCATGCTAATAGATATAGCCAACGCGGAAAGCTGGAATTTATTTGGCAAATCAGACCAGTATTTGGTTAAAGGTATTAAAGAATTATTTCATAAAAATTCTGAAGCTTTTGGAGTGGTTCGTGACCCTGACACTAATAAATGGATGGTAAACGAAGACGATAAAGAAGCGATAAAAGGATATAAATTATTAACTGGTTTATTAGATGAAACAGGACAAGGAGCAGCTAAAAGTAAAAAGGCATTGTTATTAGATAAGCCTTACACAAAATGGCAGTTGTTATCAGGAAGGCCTATAGAAACAATAGATTCAAAGTGGGGCGTAACGGAAGAAGATATTAATACTAGTTCATTTTTAAGAGATAACAATATGGATCTTTATCTGCAAGATTTAAATACTAAAATAAAAGAAGCGAGAAATGTTCTTTTAACACTAAAAGGGTTAAAACCAAAAGGATATGAAAAACCAGAAGATGCTCGAAAAAGACGAAAAGAAATAGATGATGCGGCGGCTAAACTTGATAAATTAGAAGAAGAGAAGGAAAGGTACATAGAAACGCAAGGTCCTGTTAATGAATATTGGCAAGGCAAGCGTGGATATCAATATATAGGTTCAGCTAAAGATTTTGGCTTATATGAACATGCATACTTAAATGAAACTGGTCGTGAAATAACAAAACAAGAAGAAGCAGAAGAAGAGAGAAAAAAAAAGGAAAAAAAATTAGAAGAAGAAAACAACAAAAATCAAGAAGAATGGAATAAAGTTATTGGTGATGCGGCGAAAGAAATTGAGTCTAATCAGAAACAAGCCCAAAAAACAACAAAGGAAACGCCAACACCAGTAGCTCGTAAAAAAGGAACAAAAGCAGATACGAAGCCTAAAAATAAAGGAACCATACAATCTTTTATAACAACTGCAGAAGAGTATCAGAAAGTATTTGGAGATGATCGACAATCTGATGAATCAACCATAGCTTTTGCAAATTTACCAGAGTCAGAGAAGCAAAAGTCTTTTGAAATGGATGCAGCAAGATTTAAAAAAGACAAAAATACCAAAGTAAATAATGTTGCGAAAGTTAGTTCATCAACGAATCATTTAAAGACCAACATTTCAGGAAATGCATACAACGACCCAGAAGCGTCAGATTTAGATAAATGTGAGCAAACACAAAATCAACAATATCAAGACGTAGAAGCTGACATCATGACATTATATGATACAACTGACAATCTTGAATCTAAGGTTCAGTCTTTATTAGATGAACAAAAAAAAGATTCTAAAAGACCATTATCTCAAAATATTTCTATTAATCCAGACAAAATCAATAAACTAGAGATTGATAATCTTGATAAAATAACTATTAAAGCAGATAATTTGACTGTCGGAGACGTAACTATTAAATCGGTAGATTCTTATAAACAGACGATAGGATCACAAGCAAGTATTTATAGAAATGAAGGTGGTGCCTCTTTAAAAGGAGGAACATCTTCAGGTGCCTCTGGTGGTGGTAATCAACCTTCTGATGATGAATTGATTAAAGCTTGGTTAGAGGGAAATCTTTCTGATACAGATAGTGTTTCTGCATATAAAGGGTTATATAATAAATTATTTAGCGCTTATAAAAATAAGCTTAAATATATTAAACACCAATCTAAGTTTGTAGAAGGTTCTGAAGGTTATAAAGATCGTGGAGAAAGAATCAAAAAAGCCCAAGCAGAATTAGAAAATATTGTTGCATTAATTAAGCAGTTCGATACTTCTAAAATATCTGCGGACGATATTTCAGATATTAGAGCGGGATATTCTCAAAATGTTAAAGATTATGAATCAGACCAAAATTATAAAGAATTAGGTATAACAAAAAAAGAATACGAAAAACAACGAAAAGAGAATTTAAAAAAGCTTAAAGAATTATATAAAAAGAAGCTACAATTAGAGCAAGAAATTGCTCAATATCTTAAAGCACAAGAAAAATTTGCAAAAGGTTCTGAAGGATATAAAGCAATAGAAAATATTGTTAGTTCCAATAAAAACCAATTAGCAGGTATTTCTTCAGATATTGAAAAAATTTCTCCTTTAGTGGACGAAAAAGAATTGCAAGGTATTCAAGCCGATTATGAATCATCTCAGTCAAAAGATGTCGTTAAAGACGAGCAACAAAATTTAGCAGACAAGAAGAAAGCATTAAAAGAATTAGATTCTTATTTTAGTCAAAGAACTTCTTTAAGATATGATTTAGTAAAATACCAAAAGCGTTATAATTTAACAAGTCCTTTAAGCAGGGAAATTCCTTATCTTGAAGAGTATATTACCAATCAAAGTGTCGCACTTGAAGATTTGGAAGAAAAAATTGCTGAATTTATTAAGGAAAATGGTTTTACAGAAGAAGATTTATCAGGTTTAAACAAAAAATATTCAGATAAAGACATTCGTAATCAATTATTAGTTGGAATGTCTAAACAAGGTTCTCAAAATCTTTTCCAACAAATAGGAACATCTTTTAAAAATATGTTAGAAAACTTCACTCAAATGGGTGCAGCTTATAAGATTATTGGTATGCTTCGTAATAGTATGAGCAAAATAGTTACAGCAGCTCAACAATTGGACAAAACAATGGTTGACTTGCGTATTGTAACTGGAAATACTAAAGAAGAAACTAATGAATTAATGAGCAGTTATTCAAAATTAGGTGGAGAATTGTCAGCAACCACAACTGAAGTTGCAAATGCAGCAAACAGTTGGTTAAGACAAGGTTATTCAATAGGAGAGGTTAATGATTTAATCTCGGCGTCAATGCATTTAAGTAAATTAGGTATGATTGAATCTGGACAAGCAACAGAATACTTAACGAAAGTTACACATATATAATATTATATATGAAATCAATAGGTATGCTAAACAGTAATGTTTAGAAAAACTAACCACTTGATATGCTGGAAGTCCCTTAGAGCTTTTCTCGCTAACTGAATCCGTGAGGATGAGTCAGAAGTGAAGTAGAAAAGATTGGGTAATCAGCAGGCAAGAATCTTTTATATAAAGATTCGGTCCCAACGACTATCTCGTAAGAGAGTACACTTCAAGTGAGGTGGAAGCAAGTGGCCCCTACTGCCTATAAATAGGTCAGGGGTGATGATATAGTCTGTTCTTATGGGAAACCATAAGACTAGAAATAGTAACGAAGTTAACGACTTCGTTTAACATAAAAGTAACAAGTATGCTTAAAGGATTTAAGCTTGAAGCAAGTGATGCAATGGACGTTGTTTCTAAATTAACTAAAGTTGATATGGAAGCGGCAACTTCAGCAGGTTCTATTGCTGAATCATTAAGACAATTTGCAACAACTGCTCAGTTATCAGGTGTTGATATTGATCAAGCTATTGCAATGGCAACTACAATTATGGATGTTTCTCAAAAAGATGCGTCTTCTGTAGGTCACGCCTTAAATACAATGATTGCTAGATATGGTAATGTTAAAGCTGGTGCTTATACAAGTACTAACTTAAGTGAAGAATCTAGTGATACAACAGAAAAATTAAATGATATTGAAAAAGTTTTAAATAAGATTGGTATTTCAATGAGAACAACATCATTAGAATTTAGAGATTTTGATGATGTTTTAGAAGACGTTGCTGCCAAATGGCAAGATTTAGACAATGTTTCACAAAATGCAATCGCTACAGCTATTGCTGGTAAAAAAGTCTTGTGCCAGAACATATAGTGATATATGGCCTCAGCTGAAAAAGAGGTAGAAGAAAACCATATCGGTGAAGGTCCTAAAAAGGATAATACCGAGGAAAGATTAAAATTATTATAATTTTAAAATCCGTAGAGACTAAACGTTTTCTATCTTGAAAAAGATAAAGTTATAGTCCAATCTATACATATAAATAAAAGTATAGAGTTAAAGAGAAATCTTTAACCGCCATTTATTACAAAATGGTAAAAAATCCTCTTTCACGTAGAGGATGAAAAGTAATACAAATTGACAAGACAACGTGAATCATTCCTTGTTCTCATGGAGAATATGGATAAATATCACGATTTAATTAAAACTTCTGCAGAATCTAAAGGTACTGCGGAAGAAAAATACTTATCTTATACAGAACAATTAGAAGCAGCACAAAAGAGATTAAATGCTGCTTGGGAAGATATAGCTTTAAATGCAGATGTTAATAGTTTTTTAACTAAGATTACAGATGTTACTACATTTTTGGTAAAGCAATTGCCTCTTGTAGCAAAGTGGGCTATAAGAATCTTATCTGCATTTAATGCTTATAAACTACCTGCTTTGTTTGACTTACCAAAAAAGATGCAAAGTATTGGTAAATTTTTCTCGGATCAACCTTTACAAAAAATTAAAAATTTATTTGGTACTAATGCAGAAAAGCAAGGTGCTTATACTCCTAAAACTGTTTCTCTAGGAGAAAGAGTAATAAATGCTATTAACGGCCAAATTAGGTCTATAGAAGATAATACAAAAGCCCTGAACAGTAATACTTATAAAGAAAAAAACAAGGGTAAAAAAATAAAAGGACAACAGTCTAAAACCCAGCAAGTTGATGGAGAATCAAGTGGCACAGAAGGATCAAAACAAACATCTGGCGCAGGATTGATGGCAAATGTTGCTCAATTCGGCTTAAATGCGTTGGCAGCAGGTGCTACAGCAAGTACAACAGGAAATGATTGGCTTATTGGTGGCAATTTGGTTGGTTCATACGAAATGTCTAATAATGTTGTGGCTGCTAATAGAATAGTAACAGGGCTAGCTGGTGGAATAGGATCAATTTTTGGACCGATGGTAGGTGTTATTGCTTCAGGTATATCAGATTGGTTATTTTCTAATATTATTGGTCCTTGGTTTGACCGTGTTGACAATTTAATTAAACATCAGATAGAAGTTGCTGAAAAGAATTTATCTTTACTTTCTAAAATTGAAACTTCAACTTCCGAATTAACAAAAATTTCAAAAGAAAAAGATACTTATGAGAATTATCAAAAAATTCAAGAAGCAGCTGAAGAGATGCTAGATGTTTTAAAAGAAGATCCTGACTTGTCAACAAGATTATTAGAAGTTTTAGCAGAACAAGGATATAAATATAACGATATTTATAGCTTAATGAAAGATTGGAAAGAAGATTCAGATAGTCGTTCTGAAATTTCTAGACAATTAGAAATTGCTACTAAACAATTAGAATATGAAAATACGATTATTGCTAAACAAAAAGAATTAAGTGAGGCAGACACAATTATTTATCAAAAACAATTGTCATATAATAAAGAAGCAGGTGGTTTTGAATATCTAGAAGACACCAACGCTATGGGTGTTCAAGAATCTATAAACAATATTAAGTCGGCACTTAAATTATTGTCTGATTATAATTATACTGATGAATATGGCCGTGATTATAGGGAGGTTGCAAACTCTCTAGAAGTTTCATTAAAAGAACAAGAATCAAAATTTGCTAAAATAAATGAAATATATGAGACTCTTAATAAAAATTTAGCCGAGCAGGCAATATTGGGGGCTAAAACTGTTTCTGGTGCATATTTAACAGATCTTAGTGTTAATCAATTAAAAGATTTAGGTAAAGATGAGATCGTAGATATTGTAACCGAACAAATTCAATCATTAGGGGGATTTAAAGGTTATGATGCTTGGTCAAAAGAAGGGCAAGATATTGTTGCAAGCGTAATTAAAGCTGATGAAAAACTTTATAAAATATATTCTCAACAGGTTTATACTTTAGATGAGGCAGTTCGTAAAAATGATCCAGAATTATTAACACAATTTGCTAATGCAATGAGTATAACTGTTGACCAATTAGATAGATTATCAGAAACAATGGGTACTTTAACTTTAGCGGATTTTTTAAAAACTCCTACTGAAGTTAGAAATTCATTTGATGAATTAAGTTCATTATTTACTTCTTTAGGTTCTTCTTCTGGATTAACAGCAGAGAATTTAGAGAAAATTATTAGTGATTATCCTCAATTGCTTGGTGATTTAGGAGATACCCATAAATTAGCAACTGGCATTATTAAGAATATGAATGCCTATAAAGAATTATACAAAAACACTTTAGTAGATTCTTTATTGGATAATACCTCATATTTTGATTTATTGCAAGACAAATTAACAGAAGCAGGTGCTACCGCTAGTGTAGATGCTATTAAATCATTAGATGTAAAAACAATTCGTGAATTGATGCGCTCATTGGATAAAATTGACAAAGATGGTGCTATTAAAGCAGCAATAGATGAATTATTCGATCAAGATATTACTGCTGATTTTGAAAAATCTTTATTAGAAACTGTTATTAATTATCAATCAAAAGCATACGATAAACAAATTAAAAATCTTGAAGAGCAAAAAACTGCTTTACAAGAAATTAATAATCAACGCGAATATGAAAACAAGTTAATTGAAGCTCGCAATAAGCTTGAAGATGCTCAAAAAGAGAAGAAAAAAATTTATAGAGCGGGCATAGGTTTTGTGTATGAATCTGACCAATCTGCTATTTTAGAAGCTCAAAAGAATCTTGAAGATGTAACTAATGAAAAGAAAATTAGTGAAATTCAAGCACAAATAGACCAGCTTACAGGTGAAAAAGAACAATTAACTGAGCTTCCAGACAAATTAGAGTTAGAAAATCTAAAAACCGTATATGAGGCTTGGGCTGAAGAACTTAAAACAAGTAATGGCACTCAAGCTCAAATTTTAGAAAAAATCATTGAAGCATATAAAGGGTTAAATATCTCAACTTCAGGAGAGGACGCTCAAAATAGAGTAAATGCGGCTGATAACAACACCCGCACAGGATTTACAAGTTCTTTAAAAGCTCTTAATGATGCAATATCTGCGCTTGGTAATGATACTAGTACAAGTGAATATGCAAAGTCTGAAAGTCAAATAAATACCGCAGCAGATAAATTGTTTACTGACATAGATACTTTTGTTACATCTGGTGGTTCTTTGGATTCTACACCTGAAATTAAAGAATGGTATGAATCACAAAAATCTGCTAGAGAAGGATATGATAATTATAAATATATTGACAAATATAATCCTATTGTAGAAATGGGAAATACTGGTAAAAAATATAAATTAAAAGGCGATTACCCTAGTTCTTCTTTGTCAAAAGATATTAGCCATCAAATTGTTAGTAAGGGCAAAGATTTCTTATATTATAAACCTAATGAAGGTCAATCTGAAATGGATTCAGATGATTTCATTGATAAATATGAAACATTAGAAAATGCGGTAACTGCTTTACCTTCAGGAACATTTGTTGCAGACAGTCATAATAAAGATTGGGGAGTTATTTTAAAAGGAAATGATGCTCCAAATGGTGCTGGTATTTATAAAGTTCAAAAAGCTGCTAAAGGTTCTTTAGGACTTAAAGGCGGCATGAGTTTAATTAACGAATTAGGAACAGAAGCCTTAGTTACCCCAGGTGGAACGATTACATCGCTACCATCAGCAACAGGCGTTGTTCCAGCGGATATTACTAAAAATTTGTGGGCATTAGGTGAAGTGGCTCCAATGTTTGCAAAAGCTATGAAAACTGGCTTTAGTGATATTCAAGGATTCGGAACTCAAGATAAATCTGTGGACGAATCATTTAACGTCGGAACTGTTAATATGACAGTTAACGCAGACAACACATTTGATGTTGACAAATGGGTAAATGAACTTAAAGTTAAAACCGCTTTAAGTCGAAATATCCGATAATAAAAAATAATAGTTTGCAAGTAAGGGGAGAATAGATGATAAAATTGTCATTTTATTTCTTCCTTTGCTGTGCAAGCATTTTTTAATAAAATTATTTTAAAAAGGAGGTTTTGCAAAAAATGCCACAACAATATATAAAAAGAAAAACAAAACCTGTGGCTACCTATGGAGAAACAGGTAAAGAAAATAAAATTCAATGGATAACTAAATCAGTAGGTACATTTACTGGTGGTGGCGGTGAAGCGGCAACTGTTGATACCGAGATGAGTGACACCTCCACTAACGCTGTACAAAATAAAGTTATTAAAGAATATGTAGATACAAATTATGAAAAATTAGTTGAAGTTATGCCAACTGATATTAATGTTGATAGTGATGGCAAACTAGTTTTAGAACACGACGGAAAAGTTATCACTGGACAAAAGAAGCTAGTTGACTTTAATAGTAAGTTAGATAAAACAGGTGGGAATATTAGTGGAGATTTGGATGTTTTTGGAGAAATTACTACCGAAAGTGGTATTACCGTATTAGATGAATCATCTATTACATTTAAAGATACTAGAGACACAACAGATCTTTCTCTTATTAATACCATTTATAAAGATAATAATAGTAACCTTTTATCGGTAGGTGGTCCACTTCAAGTAAATGGAAAATTCACCGCAGACGAATTAGAGTCTTTAACAGATGCTACATTTGATAAAGATGTAATCGTTAAGGGCAATTTGAAAGTTAATGGCACAACTACTACCGTTGACACAGAGACTTTAAAAGTTAAAGATAATATCATCGTTACAAATAGTGATAAAAAAGAATTAATAGATTTGTCTGGTATTGCTATTAACACAGGTGCCACAGACACATATGGAATTATGTATAATCCTACATCAAAGACTGTAAATTTAGGTTTAGGAAAAATTGATGAAAATGGTAAATTTACTTATAATGAAAATGAAGGGTCTCCGTTAGCAATGAGAGATAATAGTGATAATTTTACAAAAGATCATTTAGTCAGCTGGGATGCAGATAAGAAAGAATTAGTTGACGGCGGAGTTGAAAAGAGTAAAGTAAAAGATTTGACAGATAACATTAGTTACGATAGTAGAACTGGTAATGTTGTCCTTACACGTGGGACAGAGGCAAACGGTACTATATATGGAACAGCCTTAGGTTTATATAAAGATAAAACAATCAATAGTATTTCTCTTTTACCAAATCTAGATGAAAAATATTTAGATTTTAATATTGTGGGAAATGTTTTACGTTTATATTTAAATACCAATGGTTATATATTAACAACTGGAAACGTAAAAACAATTAATGGAGAAAATATTTACAATACTACAAAAGGTAATATATCTATTCCAGTAGTTGAACCAAGTACAACAGCAGGTGACACAGAACTTGTTTATGTAAAAATAGGTGACTCTGTTTATAATATCACTGATCCTGCGAAAATAAATAAATCCACTGCTAAAAAAGTGGCATACATAAACGATGAGGATGGCAATCCAACAACATTAGATTATTCTTTGTTACCAGGTAATTCTAATTTAGCACAATTTGATACTAATGGACACCTTTATACAGAATATCCAAGTGTTGACACACACGTTGCGAATAAGAAATACGTTGATGATAGCATTGCAAGTATTTCATTAGGAATTGACGTTATTAATATTGAGTATAATCCAGATACTTTGGCTCCAGTTGGGACTTATGATGTTTCAGTTTTTGAAACAGCTAAAAAGAGGACAACAAAAGTTTATTTAACAGCAACAGGAGATTCTTATGGTATTTTATGTGATAAAACATTAGAAAATCTAGATGAAACAGAACCTAATTTAATGTTTGCGTCTGGTTTGGATGAAGAACAAAATTATTATGTTGTTGATATGGATTTAAGAGATGGTTCTTTGATTATACAAATTTCTAAAGAACAAAGTCAAGAAGTTTTATTAAGTGGAATTAATATTAAAACAATTAATGGAGAATCTGTGTTAGGTTCAGGAGATATTACAGTTGAGACAATTAAGGTTGTTGAGATTTCTGATGTTCCAGCAGAAGCAACAAATGGTACTTTAACAGACGAACAATTAGCAACATTACAAAGTTATGATGGCAACTATATTATGTTTAATCACGAAAAATATTATCTACAAGACAAAGGTCACGTAGAAGGATATTTGACATATACTCATACAGGTTATGAAAATAGCCAAATGTGGCTAAAATCGATTACGATTACTATCGCAACAAAAACGTGGGTATTAAATGTTGTGGGAGTCAAACCGACTGTCGTTTTAACTCAAGATGAATATGATGCTTTAACGGCAAAAGATGCAAATACTCTTTATTATATTATAGGATAGGTGATAGATATGGCAAACAAAATTTGTTTAGGAACAAATACGGTTTCTCATATTTATTTAGGATCTACAGATATTGATAAAAGTTATTTGGGAGAACATTTAATTTATACTAAATCATTATATACTTATAAATGGACATTAAACGATGAAATAGATATTTCAACAGATTTTACATATGATGTATTATTTATGAATAATGGAGAAGAATATGAGCATTTAAAATGTTCTGAACGAAGCCCATTAAGAGTTCTTGAGTATGCTATTGGTAATACTGGAGATTTCGTATATAATAGTAGTATGAAATGGTTATCTAATAATTATAAAGTAATTTATTTCAAAGAACAACCATCTGGTGATTTGTTAACTTGGTTAACTGCTAACGGGACAAGTGGATATGCTGTTTCCACACAAAAAGTTCGTAAAAATGCGCGAAAAGTTGCGCGTAAGGTTGACAAAAAATAAAAATCATATATAATATAATTATGTAAGAAGTTAAAAGGAAATAAAAGGGTGATTTTATTATGGAAATTAAAGAAGCAAAACACTGCGTTATTCGTGGAGATACATTATACAGTATTCTTTATGTACCTGACAAAAATGGAATATTAATTATTCCAAATGGAATTAAAACTATTCGTATGAATGCAATATCAAAAAATAAAGATATTAAAACTGTCGTTTTACCAGATAGTTTAGAAGTTATAGGTTATGCTGCTTTTGCAGATTGTGTTAACTTAGAATCTATTAATATTCCTAAATCAGTTAAGGAAGTTCATAATGAAGCTTTCTCTAGATGCACGGCATTAAAAGAAGTTTCTTTTTGGAGTAATACTGGTTTTGGAAAGAATTGTTTTAGAGAATGTGCAGCTTTGTCTAAATTAATTTTAAATGAATCTTCAATTGCTAAAGTCTTTTATTTTCCTGTATATAATCAATTTTTAATTAGTGTTCCTATTAAACATCAAATATCAAAAGATATTACTATTTACGAAGGACATTTTACAGGGGAAGGATTTCCTGTTGAAATTAGAAAAAGCGTAAAAACTTATGTTGCTGCTTCTATGAAAGATGGAAAAGAAGTATTTTGGTATGATTCTTCTATGAGAAGGGCTGTTGATGGTTGTGTGATAATATTAAAAGAAGCAAACCCTTTAGAAATACTTGGTGTCGATATGATTACAGAAGATACTACTATTACTCCAGATCAATTTTCTTTAATTACGGGCATATGTTCTGCTGGAGTTGATTGGTGGTTAAAAGAAGTAGGAAACTCTAGAGATACTAAGTTTAAAATGGGTGAATTGTTAGAATTACTACAAAAAACAACAAGACAAGGTTATAATAGATTAATTATTGCATTATCTCAAGCTGATAAATATTCAAATTTATTGGCGGCTGAGAATGGTGCTGCAATAGACGATAAAGGGGTATAGGGGGAACTCTATACCTTCTTTTTTGTTTATAAATGCAAACTAGAAGATAGTTTTTGTTTATAAGCAAAAATATTATTTTATAAAAAGGAGGATGCTAAGCATGGCTGATGAAAATGAAAATGTTATTCCAGCAGGTTTGCCTGGATATGTAATGAGAAAAAGGATAGAAGATAAAGCAACTTTACATAAAGGTGGAATGTATGTTGGAACTGGTGAATATGAGACTATTACTGATAAAAAAGGTAATACATATCAAGTATATAAAACGGAAGAGCTTCCTGTTGGTAAAGAAGGTCAAGTTTTAATGTCCACCGTAAATGGTATTAAGTGGGAAGACCAAAACAATGTGTCGATTACAACAAAATTTGCGGAAAAAGCTAATGTGGCTATAACTAGTAGTTTTAGCTCAGAGTGGCAAGATTATAATGCTTTAACTAATACGTTACAAGAACTTATTGAAAATGCAATAAACCATATAGAAGAACCTTCTTTTTATATTCAAATACAATTGTTCCGAGACAATCAATGTTTAGATATGGGAATTATTAATATCCCCGTATTAGCAAAATTTACTAGTGTTAAACCAGATGATTATTATACGTGTTCTAAAGTTACTAATAATATTTGTTTAAGAATATATGCAACAGTGAAACAATATTCTATTGTATGGTATACTTATGATTTGCAATTTGAACTATGTGAAATTAAAGATGATAAAATTGAGGTAATTAATTACGATAGTTGGAAATCAACATATTCATTATACTGGCGTTTTATACAATAATAGGGAGGGTGTTTTATGAGTGAGATTGAAAATGGCTTACGTGCTGATGTAATGCGTAAAAGAATGGAAGATAAAAACACCTTGAAAAATAAAGGTAGTTTATATGTGGGAACAGGGGAGTATACAACAATTAATGAGTCGTATATGATATATAAAACAGAAGAATTAAAAAAAGGTGTTTCTGGAACATTATTAATAAAAGAAAAAAATCAAGATTTGCAATGGACAAGCAATATTCTAGATATTGATTTGCCAAATGATATAATAGCCACAGAAAGTAAATCAACAGATTTTAGTTCTTTAACAAAATCGTCTATTAAATACACTCAAACAAAAATTAAAACAGGAAATCAAAAGTTTTTATTGAATTTATCTTTATTTCAAACACAAAATTATATAATTCTTTTCAAAGTTTATTTTAAAAATTGGAATGATACTAAAAGTGATCAAATTATAAATCTTGATAATTATTATATTATAGGGCCGTTGAGTGAAATATCTTCTGGGCATTATTCTTTGATATTATCATCTAAGTCGAATGTGACTCCAACAATAGAAGAAAGAAAACAATATATAATTGAATATGGCATAGATAATGATCAATTTTATATTGATTTTACCCCTATTGTAACTAGTGGATATGAGTCAATGGATACCGTAGATTGTACTCTTATGTTTATACAATAATAGGGAGGGTGTTTTATGAGTGAGATTGAAAATGGCTTACGTGCTGATGTAATGCGTAAAAGAATGGAAGATAAAAACACCTTGAAAAATAAAGGTAGTTTATATGTGGGAGATAAAGATGAAATAAAAGAATTAATTCCTCAAGATAATACAATTTTAGGAATAGTTAATGGAACAGTAGATTTTTACAACATAGGTTTATTGCCAAATATCAATTATCGAGTAAATAAATCTAGTGAGGCTATTAAGTTGCAATCTTTAAATAATTCTTTTAAAATTGTTCGATTTATTAGAGATTCTTCTGTGTTTCCTGTTGTGTATTTTTATTCTATTTTTTGCTTGGCTTGTGATACAATAGAAATAATTGTAAATACGGGAGAGATTAAACAATTTGTTGTTGGAATTCCAAATAAAGAGCAATTAATAGGAGATAATGCTATCACTCAAATACAAGTAGAAACTTTACAAATTAAAGTTTCTTATTTAAACGGACAAGTCACTTTACGAATAGAAAATATAAATCCATTTTTGGAATTTAAATACAGAATTTTAAAATAAAAGGAGGTTTTATTTATGGCAGTTTATAAACCAACATTGTGTTATCCGTTTTTAAACTCATTTGATCCACGCTTAGTGGCAACTAACACGAATAGTTTGCCTACAGAATGGTTAAAATGTAAAATAGAAACCTCTAACAAAAATGTTACAGGATATAAGATTAAAGTTTTAGACCAAGATAATGAGGTAATTTTTGAAGGTTCTAAAATTAGTCCTATATCAGAATTACAAAACGCAGTATATGATCCAAATACTAACACAGGTGTAAATGGAACATATTTAAATATTCCTTTCTTTCAATTAATGAATGAAGGAAATAGACATTATAAGTCATATAATAGCATTTACTTTCAAGCAGATAGAGCAGCGCATTATCTTTTAAGTTCTGGTAATACTTTTTTTGTCAATCATCCTCAAGAAGATATAACAAAATGGAAATATTCAGCAACAAAAGATGAGTTATTTTATGAAGGTTGGGACGGTAAAATCAATGGAGAAGTGGTAGCAACAGGAGAAATTGTTTGTGCTATTAAGGCTGATATTGATAAAAAAGTCGGTTTATGGTACGTAGATGAAGATCAAACATTAAAAAGATATAATAATGTAGGATCTTTAGAACTATTGTCTTCTATAACTGTTATTTTAAAAGGTTATTTTGAAAACTATTATATTTACGAAAGAAACGGAGAATTAGGGGAATATATAAATTTAACCGAAGACGGTCCTTTTGTAGCATTTAACGAAGATGGTAGCACCAGAACTATTGATATTAAAACAGATGGTAGGTTATATAAATGGGTTATTTATTTATATCAAGGTGACGGAAAAGTTCTTAGTGAAGGAAATTTACCGTCTATGGATTATGAAGTAATATCTAATAACTGGTGGGATATGAAATTAAGTACTGGTAAAATTTTAGGTTCAACTCCTGAAAGAATCCAAATTAGTGCTCTAGATCGAGATTTATTGCCTACTAATCAAGAAGGTAATTTTGTTATTTTACAAACTAGATATTTACAATTATTAGATGATAATAATAACTTCGTGGGTAGTCGTACCTATGTTAATTCATATGACAGTTCTTATGGACACGTTTATCCTAAGGCTGGAAGTTTAGATGTCACTGTTGTCACAAGTGATAAAGTTACAAGATGTCAATTTTTTAAACATTCTAATAATCCAAATGAAATAGAAGCAGGAGATATTGTGCAATGTGCAACAACGATGAATATTGCACTTGACGGTACAGAAACTGTTATAGATGGTTATAAAATTGCAGAAAATAATAGAGTATTAGTTAAAAATCAAGATACTCCACAAGAAAACGGTATTTATGAGGTACATATAGGGGCTTCTTGGAAAAGGACTTCTACTTATGACACCTGGGGAGATTTTATAGGTTCGTTAATATATGTTAGTAATGGACAAACAAATGGTGGAAAAAACTTTGAATCTCTTGCAAATGCAGGAGGACAATTATGGGTTGACGAAGATAATAAAGAGTCATTTACTCCGTTATCTTTTATTGAAGAACAACCAATATTATTATTCCCAGAATTATTAGATTTAACAGTAGATTATATTGTAAATGATATTAGCACGGAACAAACAACGGTAGACGGGGAATATCCTTCTATTGGAGATACTGTGATTAATATAGCAGACAATAGTATATATAAAATCACATATATTGATTCAAGTAAAAATATTACTTTTGAAAAAAGTAGTCAAACATTATTAAATATTAAATATGTCTATGTTTCTGCTGGTACAAGTAAACAATATAGTCATAGAGTTATTGATGTTCAAAGTAATTATCAAGTTACACAAGATTTATCAGTAGCTCGTATTTTAAAGAATACAGAAACAAAAACTTATATTAGTCCTTATTCAGAATTATCTGTGGGACACAAATTAAAGATATTATCAACTGGAGAATGGATTGATATTCAAGAAGTTAATAAAACATTATGGTATATAGTTCATGAATCTCATACACCATTTGAAAGCTATAACGCACAAGATAAAAGAATTCCTTATACTTATGAAGTAAGAAGTTATTTTAATATAAGCGATGAGAATCCTTTTTATTTATATGAAAGACCTTATTTAAGAATAGGACAAAATGGAGATGTTTTGTCCGTTTCAGAAGCATATGAATATTTTAAAGTTGCAGATGAAGAATTCCAATTTTTATATTCTTTAATAGATGAGGATGCAGATCCTTCTCAAGATAGCAGTTATGAACCATTTTTAGTAAAAACAATATTACGCAATGCTGTGAAAGGTAGATCTATTACTTTAGAAGGTTTTTACACTCAAGCACAACAGGCATCTTGGGAAAGTTATCGTTGGTTATTAGCAGATGAAAATTATAATATTTTACAAGACACAGGCAATAAATACGATAAAGAAATGAAAGTCGCTTTCTACGGCTTGGCGAATGATCAAATGGAAGCAAAAACATATTATGCTATTTTATATGTAACAGATGAATTAGGTAATTTATTAATTAATATATTTGAATTCGTTGTAACAAGCGTAGAAACTTCAAGTTATGATGTTAATTTTAAAGCAGAATTTTCTTGTTTAAATCAATCTGTACAATTAACATATGATGGAATTGTAAGTATATACCCTTCAATAGATTTAAACAATAATTATCAGGTTAGTGCTTATGTAGAACAGAATGATAGTATTAAATTGAATTGGGATAATTCTGTGCAATATGTATCAAGTTCAATGAATATCAGTGGCAAAGATGGTTCTACAGAAAATCAAATGCCTACAAATGAACAAAACAATGAATCTTATTCTGTAATTAATGGTATTATGTATGATCATTATTATTTATCAGGCATTTATACTCAAGACAAGGCAAGTCGATATTTAAACATTGAAACCGATAAAGAAGATAACACAAATGATTTTTATTTCTATACACAGGTTCATTTAACTAATGATTTTTGTGGTGATGTTTTAAAAATCGATTTAACTGAGTTGAATGAACAAGATGATTCTGAAACAGATGATACTTATCAATTAGTTATTCGTACAACAGAGAATATTAAAGATGGTGCTGTAGCGAGCGATAGAGGACAATTAGTTTTTGCTATTCAAAAGAATGGAGTAGATTATGTTGTTGATAATGGTGTAATTTATAATTGGTTAAATATCACAGGCGCCCAAGATAAAGGTTATAACATAGCGAAGTATAAAATTCAGCAAAAAGGCGCGGCTGCAAGCCAAAAAGAGAAATATAGTTATTTATTATTAGATAATGACAAAATAAAGACTAAAGCTTTATATTTTATTGAAAAAAATGATTCTTTTATAAATAGCCCTGGTGATTTTGGCTTATTATGTTTACAAAGTGGCGGAGGTCCAGTAGATACAAAAGTTTCATATTGGAATGATGAACGTCCGTTGACACATAAGGTTGAAGATGATTCTCTGTTAGGCGAGGGGGGAGATGGTTTCAATTTTAAAGTCTTAGACGCAAATGGTCAAGAACAAGAACAATATTGGCCAGAACAAGATGAACAAAGTTATTTTTGGTCATCAGAAGATGATGTTTCTAATGAACCAAAAAATTGGAATTTAATAGGCAATACAGAGTTACCTATAAATTCATTTTTCAAATATTATGAATCTGTAGATCGTTATTATGGATTGTATGAATTAGATGCTGCTCCAAAAGCATATAATATTCAAATTATTATTCCTAAGTTAGATGATATTAAAAATGTTACAACTTTTGCAAGAGAAGCAACAAGTGATAAAATAATCACAATAAAAATGCAAAATGGTAACGATTTAATAGGTCAAGTTTTAGTAAACTTAGAAAGTAATCCTTATAAACCGTCTGTTTTATGTAGTGAAGATACAATTTGTAGCGACGATTTAGCGTGTAGTGATGATTAATGGAGGTGCTAACATATGTCTAAATATAGAGTAAAAGTAAAATTTTCAGGCGTTGGCGCTTCTATGTATCACGACGGAAAAATGTCAGTTGATTATACATATTTGTTACAAAATGTAGATGAAAAAGATCAAAATTATTTGAAAACACATCCAGAAATCTTACCAGCTGAGTTGTTATCTAAATACGATAACAAAGTTGTTATAGGTTGTAGTTATCAAAATGAATCTAACACAGAAGAAGGATCAAGTTTAGGTTTCACTCCAGAAAGAGGTTTAAATACTATAGTTAAAGACGAAACTGACCCTGTTTCAATTTATAGAAGAGAGTATCAAGAATATGAAAGAACAACTGGATACGATGAAAATGGAAAGGATATTAAAGAGAAAGAAACTTATGTGGGTTCTTGGGAGCCTGTTGTAATTAATAATATTGTTCCTGTGGTTAACGACTATAATGTGAAATCAGATTATTCATATCAATATATTATGTATCCTATTAATGCTATAGATTGGCAAGTATTCGCAAATAAAGAAGAAAATGACGAGAATAATGGTAGTTTCTATGGAGATCCTGTTCAAACACAATGGGATTTCTGGACATTATGTGAGTTAATCCCTCAAAAATTAGATATTGATGCACCAATTGTGAAGAAAGTATATAAGGTTGATACAAGCAATATCTGGATGTTTAAATATAATTTAGAAACAGGTGCACAAACACAAAATGTCAATAAGAATGAGGTCCAAACATTAGGACAATTTTCAAGAATTAGTCACGGAAAAAATAATAACATTTCTGGAGAAGTGAGTTGCTTATTAGGTAGTGAGATTATACCTTATATGGCAGACAACTACATTGAAAGATTAAGAAAATCTTGGGTTGCTCCATTATCAACGAATGAAAGAACAAAGATGTTGCAACAATGGAGAAAAATTGTTTATTCAAAGAACCCTAAGTTGTTAAGAGATATTAAAGGGCAAGCGTGGATTGTTTCTATTTTGAGCAGTTCTAATACTCCACATAATTTCTATCGTAATCAACCAGACAATATTAGTTTTAGTTGGAAACAAATAGAAGATATTAACAATGTCGTTATTTATGATAACGAAAGCAATGAATTAACAAAGAAATGTGTGGGAGTATGGACTCCTGTCAAAAAGAAATAATTTATGAAATTAAAATAAAAAAAATAATAATAAAGTGTGTGTAAAGGGAGGATGTCAAATATATGAAAAATTTACAATATATTAGTTCTGTTAGTGGAGATATCCTCTCTATAGCTACGGAGAGGGCGGATTATTATATTAATCAAAATTATAATATTGATGAAATAGTTTCATTAATTAATAATAGTATAATAACGCCTAGATTTAGAATATTCGTCTTATATAATGATGAAACTATTAATTATGAGATCCCGATTGAAGATATCAAATTGGGGTCTGGTAGTTATAGTGAAAATTATCAAAATGGACAACGCAGAAGTTTATCTTTTGCATTGTATAATGAACATCGACAATATTCCACAGGAATTAATGGATTATGGGCAGGTACCAGACTTAGATTAGAAATAGGTTTGGAATTACAAAATGAAGATGTTATTTGGTTTCAAAAAGGTGTATATATTATCACTAATTTGTCACCAAAACATTCAAATAGTGAAACCATAATAGAAGTGTCAGCAAGTGATAAGTTTTGTTTGTTTGAAAATAAAACTGGTACACTTGAAACCACTTATGAAATTCCTGTTGGTTCAGATATAGAAGAAATTATAAAAACGATTCTTGGTGGAGATATGGGAAACGGGATGCCATTCGACACGAAAGAAATTATATATAATTCAGCATTTAAAGGAAAAGTAACACAGACTACAATTTCTAAGAGTGCTGGAGATACTTATGGCAGTATATTATTGGAATTGGCAACGCAATTATCAGCGGAAATATTCTATAATAATATGGGAAGATTAACAATTGTTCCTATCGTCAATGTTGTAGACGATATTAATAAACCTATTATATATGATTTTGATACTAGAAAAGGAGACGTATCTAATTTGGATTTTAGTTTCGACTTAGAAAGTATCGTAAATAGGGTTATTGTAATAGGATCGAGTTCTTCAGGAGGAGTTTATCAAGCGGTAGCCGTTAATGATGAACCTTCATCTCCTTTAAGTGTAAAAAGAATAGGATATAGAACAGGTGAAATTATCAATGATAGTAATATTACATCCGATATTTTAGCAAAAGAAAGAGCAGATTATGAATTAAGACAACAATTAATTATAAAGAGTTCATCTAGTATTAATGTAAGTTTTAACCCATTATTAACGGTTAATAATTTAATTACAATAACAGATGACACATATGGTTTAACAAAAGAAAGATTTTTACTACAAAGTATTTCTTGTAGTTTAGGATACGAAGGCACAACGAGTATTACAATAAGTAATTTAAACAATTTGCCTTTCTTAACAAAGTAGAGAAGGAGGTTTACAGAAATGGCACAAAATCAAAAATTTTATAAAAGTCGACATACAGGAAAAGAGATAGATGATGCTATTGATTCAATAGGCCAGATAGATAAAGAAATACCTACTGATATTGGATTAGACAGTAATGGTAAACTCATTCTTGAACATGACGGGCAAGAAATTACAGGACAAAAAAAGACTGTGGATTTTAACAGCAAAGTGTCTAAAATATCAATAAATCAAAAGTTAGGAAGTATTGTATATGGAAGAAGCAGTAGCGGTGTTGAAGAGGGTGTTAACTATCGTTCGTCTGCTCAATACGGCGGCGATTTAGTTTATCGTGACACAAACGGAAGAGCGCAGATTAAAGATCCTGTTAATAATTTAGAAATAGCTAATAAGCAATATGTGGATATAGCAGATAATAACAAATTAGATAAAACAGGTGGTAATATTAGTGGAGATCTTACAGTACAAGGTGATTTGAAAGTCAATGGTACTACAACTACTGTTGATACGGAAACATTGCAAGTAAAAGATAATATAATCGTAACTAATAGTGAAAAGAAAGATTTAATCGATTTATCAGGTTTAGCAATTAATGTGAATAATTCTAATACATTTGGTATAATGTATGATCCTACAACTAATACAGTTGATTTAGGACTAGGTAGTATTGACACAAATGGAAAATTTACATATAATGAAAATGAGGGGTTGCCTTTAGTAATTCGAGATCTTAACGATACATTTACTCAAGACCATTTAATTAGTTGGAGTACTGATAAAAATAAAGTTGTTGATAGTGGTATTGAAAAGAGTAAAGTAAAAGATTTGGCTGATCATATCAGTTATGATAATCGTTTAAAGCAAGTTCAAGTAAGCGAAGATTTATTTGCAGTAGATAAAAAGATAAGAACTAATAATGTTATAATTGAAAACAAAGATATTCAAATATTTAACAACGGCACCATCCAATATTATTATGGTATGTATCCTTATGATTCTTCACCAAATGTAGTTATAACTCCAGTTTATGGAGACAACGCGCAATATAAACAGTTTATATTTAAAAATATTTCAGGTGGTTCTCTTGTTGCTGGTGTTACATTAAGCCTAACAAAAAGTGGAGATATCGTAACAGATACTAATTTAAAAACTGTTAATGGGGAAAAATTAGTAGGCACAGGAGATATTACTATTCCAATAGTAGAAGTAATAGATTTGTCTAAAGGCAATTAGGAGGAAGTAGATTTATGGCAGATACAAAAAAAATAATAACTTTAGATAATTTAAGCACATTCAAAACCAATTGTGACGCATTATATGCAAAAGCAACAGATGTTACAACAGGGTTAAATGGAAAATTAGACAAGTTTTCAGAAAAGAGTACAACTTCAAGAATATATCTTGTTTCAAAAGATGGGTATCAAGCGATGGGTAATGTTGATTTTACCGCAACAGCATACTATATTCCAAGATATAGTGCACAAGCAACAATTACCACTCAAACTCCTCAAAAAGATATAGACTGCGCTAATAAAAAATATGTTGATAGCACAGTTTCTGCATATGCAAAGAAAACGGATGTAGATAGTGCAATCGCTAAGGTTGAAGTAGAAGTAATTGATTTAGCCTCAGGAGGTAATTAATTATGGTGTGGGATCCAACTTTAGAAGGTAGAGGCATTGCTACAGAAGAAGAAATGCAAACTTTTTTACAAAATATGAAATTTGAAATTAAAAGAGAAGAAAGAGAAATTAATTCTAACACTCCTACAGGGAAAGAGAACGTTGTTAATTTGGTATTGTATTTTACTCCTTTTGAAGGTAAATATTTAAATTACGTGAGAAGATTTTCCACAAGGGGACATGGGGTAAGCAAAACTAGATATTTATATACATCCCCAGACAATAAACTGTATTATAATTATGAGCAAGGTAAAGCAGGTTATATTACAAGACCAAAGGGACCAGGTTCTCGTTGTATTCATTTTGGAATTTCTATTTACAAATTATGTTATAAACGTTTGACGTTTGGAAGATTAAATTATCCGTGGGGATTTAGCAGGGACGTCGTTCAAGTTAATAAAGAAATCGAATTAAAACCAGGCTTTTTGCAAACACATAAATATAAATATATTAAAGAACATCTTCCGCTTGAAGAAGGTGGTACTAGTATACCAGAAGGAAAACATCATGGTTGGGTATATCCTCGTAAGTATACAGGAGGATGGAAAATAAATAGATCTCCAGATTCAAAATTGTGTGGTAAATGGTATATGGGTGGGACTGTCGACGAAGCTCCATATGGAAGATATGTAAAAAGAGGATTGATTCGCCCACTAACCATTCAAGAAGCAGCTAGAGGATATATGGTCTTTTATTCTCAAGAATTAGAATCATATAGAGTTGCTTTAACCACAAAATTAAGAGATGAAACTGTTCCAGATGAATTCGAAAATCATGCAAATGGATATTGCGGATATTTAGAATGGAATCAAAAAAGAATTTTAACAACAAATTGTATTAGAGGTCCTAAAAATATAGAACATAATAATAGGCCAAAATAATAAAAGGGAGGAAAAAACAAATGAAGATTTATAAAGTAACAAATGCACAACTTAAAGCTTTGTTAGAAGCAGGTTCAATAACAGTTGGCGGGGTAACATATACTTATAATTCAGAGGATGTTTACGTCGTAACTGACGGCTTCCCTGAATATAGTTTATCTAAAAATAGTGAAGATCCGTCGTTTGTCACATTATCAAAAGACGGAATTGTAGTTGCTTCTACTCAAATAACAGAAGCTTTACACGCGTTGGATTCAGATCATGCAGATAGTTTATTTGAAGAAATCGATAATAAAGCTGCATACGAAACAGTTAAATCAATTCGTAATAAAACAGTTGCACCTTTAGTAACTGCTGATACGGTTTTAACTGCAGATTTAGCCAAAAATATTGTAGCTGTGGGTTATTTAAAAACAGGTACCAATGATTCAAACGAGCGATGGTTTGTAATGAACGACTCAACTCTTTATCAAACTGCTAGTGATCAAGCAATACAATTATTCAGATGGGATGCGGCAGATACTTTAGATGTTTATACTGCCGTATGGTATATAGGGAAAAAATGGTCAGAAAAAGAAGATTACAGTACAACATTATCTGATGACTCGGTTGTTCCATTAATGAAAAATCCTACTACAGTATATGCCAACAATAGCGCAGGCAATTTAACAATGTTGGGTTATGCTCCTGTTTCTGGTATAGGAACTTTAATACTCAGAGATAGTAATGGTAAAGCTCAAGTAGCAACACCAACAGATTCAGATAATAAATTAACAATTGCAACAAAAGAATATGTAGATAATCACTCAAGTGGGTTGACTTTAACAGATAATGAAGACGGAACAGTGACATTAAACATTGTTTAAAAAGGAAAGGAGGTAAATAAATATGCCAAGAAAATATAGAACATTAATACCTCTTTTAGAAGGCGAAGAATTTGATTATTCAAATGATATGAATTTTATGGACGATGCTATTCCAAGTGATCGTTTACCAAAATATTTTGAAGTATCAACTGGAGATTATGATGTAGTAGGAGACATTACTACTCCTTCTGTTGCTGAAAACGTACAAAGAGCATTATCGTGTTATCAATTAAGAACAAGTGGAACGCAAGTGCAAGTAGTTGAAGATGCAAAATATACGGCTGGTGCTATTGTATTAAGGTCAGGTGTACATCTTGTTCCAGGTAGATATGAATGTAGAGTTATGTTTCCTAAAAAATCCAGTAGTGTTTTTTCATTTAGATTATATGGAAAATATACTGATGGAGCAAGAGGAGTTATTGATATAATAACTCCTAACAATGTGGTAGATGGTAATATGTATAACAATATTCATTGTTATACATATAATAATATGCTTGGTACTATGAGAGCAAGTAAAGTATGTACAATTTCAAAAAATTTAAATGATGGAAATTTTCATACAATAGGTTGGGATTGGTATTATAGTGAAAATCATAAATGTGTAAAATTTTATATAGATAATACAGAATTAACAACATTAGATGTTGCTCCAAGTTTCCCTTTGGTTTTATATGTTGCCTGTATTCCAGATCCATCTTTATCTTCTACATGTGGTGATTTTGATTATGATTATGCAGAAGTTGATTATATTAGATTTACGGCATTTGCAAATCAAGCTATAGACACTTCAGGTACATTTAGAGAAGACACATATAGGGGCGGAGATATAACAGAAACAGTTTCTGATAATGTTGTAATTCCTAGAATTTTATTATCTAGTTATCACGGGGGATCTGAAGTTGTTGTTTCTAAAGTAACTAAAGCTGAAGAAGAAATTATTGTAAGAAATTTCAATCAAGGTGACAAAAAATTTACAATTGACACTAATGGAAATAGAGACGCTTATGAATATGGAACTTATTCTGCAACAGTAGAAAGTAAAATTACTGTTCCAAGTGTTGTAGAAGCAACAATAAACGGTAAGAGAGCTAATTATCCTGTTATTACAAATGCAAGGGCTAAATTAAATAAAATTGAAGGTAATAGTATTGTATGGAACCAATTAATACCAAACTTTATTGATAAAAGATATACTGATAACCAAACTACTTGGATGTGGAACGGTGATGGTGGATCTATCACTATGTCTACTGAAGAAGATGGAACAAGAGTTATGACTTATATGGCCTTAGATCCTACAGGTCAAACATTTAGACTTAGGCCATATGTAGAATCTGGAACTAGTAATCAAGGTTATATGCATAATTTACCACAACGATATCACAAATATTTATTAAAATTCGATGCAAGATCAGAAGGAACGGATGCCGAAGGTTGGAATTGGGGTGATTGGTATTTATATACGAATGGTTATGAAGTAGATACCCCTCGATTTAAAAATACTATGGTTCCAAAGCAATGGACGACTTTTAGTGGAGTATATGAATTGAAAAAAGCTCCAATGGATGTATGTTTTTTTAATCCTTCTTATAACTGGACAGCGGGATTAACAGGTAAAAATATTGGTTATAGTATGAGACGTGTAATGATGTTTGATTTAACTCTTATGTTTGGTACAGGTAATGAACCTACGGTAGAAGAATTTAATAGAATGTTTCCAGAAGTGTACTATGCTTGGACACCAAATGCTGAAATAAAAACAACTCAAATTCAAAGTATTAAGAGTTATAGTTCAGATGGAACAGAATTAGATTCTATTAATTTACCAAGTGATGTTTTAAATAAGGATTATATTTCATCTTCTTTGAATAGTCAATATCATAATGGATTTCAAGTTACTAATCGTTTAAAGTTAGATAACTATAAATATGATGGTGCAGATTTTTTAGGTATTGAAGAATTTTATAAAGTAAAAAGTATAAATTTAGGTAATTATAATTGGTCAAAATCAGATACATACAATTTTTACTCATTTTATGATTCTGGTTTAAATTCAGCTGCTAAGAATGAAGGGCAAGGCTGGAGAATAAACTCTTGTATCATATGTCCTGTTTTATCTAGTACAACACCACAAGCAATGGAGTCAAATACCTCAACAACAAATCACAATAAGGCAATTTCATTCGGCGGTAATGCTGGTTCTATGCACGTATGGGATTCTCAATATGCAGATGCTGCAGCTTTAAAAACAGGATTAACAGGCGTTAATGCTTATATAGGTATGTCTACAGCAACACAATATAATAATGATGTTACTAATTATTTATATTTCGATGATATTTCTTTGCAAATAGCAGAAGGTGGATATATCGAAGTTGCTTATACAGGATTTGCTCCTAATGTATCATTCGATTTTCCAGTTCAATTATATAGAATATATGAAGCAAGTTATGGTAAAGTAGATGTAGTTGCATTAGATAGTCAATTACAAAATGCTAAATACAATACTTCATTACAATTAGATACTATTAAAGGTAGAAGTGTTAAATGGACTCAATTGGTGGATAAGAGTAATTTAAGAGATACAACCACTATTAATGGTGTAACATTTACAATTAACAAAAATAATGGAACAATTACTTGTAATGGAACAGCAAGTGCAACTGTAATTTATAATGTATTATTTAGTGGACAAACATTATATTTAACCCCAAAATCTTATATTTGTTTAAAAGGATGTCCTAGTGGAGGTAGTGATGATACTTATTACTTAAATTGGGCAAATTATGATATACACGATATAGGAAATGGTGTTTATAGACAAATAACAAGTTTAACTGATACTACATTAGTTAACGTTAATTTACAAATCGCTATTAAATCAGGCGTTACAATGTCTAACAAAGTCTTTAGACCACAATTCTTCAATGTATCTGATATTTATGGTTTAGGCAAAGAACCTGCAACAATAGCAGACTTCAATAAAGATTACCCATATAATATTTACCCTTATGGAAAACAAGAGATATTAACTACTAAAGTAAGCGGTATTAAGATTAGAGCGGGGTATAAGAATTTACTTGATAAAACCAAATTTACACCAACACAAACAATTAATGGTGTAACATTTACTAATAATGGTGATGGAACTATAACTGTTAATGGTACGGCTAGCTCCGATGCGTTATTTGCTTTATTACCTAGTACTGAATGGATAAAAAAAATAGGTGCTATTAATACAAAAACAGTATTTATATTACAAGGTTGTCCTAGTGGTGGTAGTGTAAGTACTTATTATTTGAATTATGGTTATTATGGTAGAATTGATATTGGTAATGGTAATTTATTCAATTTTTCCCCAAATGATTTCAGTAATAGCGGAGGTGTTACTAATATATCTATTTCAATATTTATCAAACAAGGCACAACTTGTAATAATCTAGTATTCAAACCAGAATTAATCAATTTAACCGACACCTATGGTGTAGGTAATGAACCAAAAACAGTGGCACAATTCAATCAAGATTTCCCTAATATAGATAACATGCCTTATCCTGATACTGAAATAACATTTGATGAACAAACTTTATATGGAATAAACGATGTTCAAGATACATTACAAGTGATTAAAGAAAACGATGGTTATAAATTACAAAAAGTGGAGAATATAGGTAATGTTGATATGGGGACACTTGATTTTGTTAAATCAACCAGTGAAGAAAATAATTTTTTTAGAACGGAATTATCTAATGGTCAAGTAATTACGGAAGATACAACACCTAATATTTTATGCTCTAACTATATTACTACAACTAAAAGAAATGTATGGGGTAATTTATTATATAATTTAATGATTGGCGAAGGAGAAAATTCAACTACAAAAGTTATTGAATTAGATATTAGAGATGATAATTCATGGAGAAGTATGACAGCAGAAGAATTTAAAAATTCATTATTAGGACAAACTCTATATTATGCTTTAGCAAACCCAACCACAACAACCCTAGCAACATTAATAAAATCACAAGTTACTGCTTTATTCGCTAAGGGTTATTGTGTTGAGATACTAGGTAATGATGATAATAGAATTATTGTTAGACCTGATTTATCACTTAAAATTCCTACAGATCTAGAAGAAATAGTAACAACTATTGATTTAGATGATCAAGATGTTAGTGATACGAATATAAAACAAGAAGATACAACAACTGAGAATTTCGATGAGAATGAATCAAATGTTGAAGCAAATGAAATAGCTGAAGAATCAACTTCAGATTAATGTATATTGTAAAAAATAATTTTCTCCCATAGGCAACTATGGGAGTTTTTCACGTTTAAGAAAACGTGGGGGGGTAGGAATATACAAATGACTTATGAAAAAACAAAATGGGTGAATAACCAAACAAAATTAAATGCGGATAATATGAACAAAATAGAAAATGGCATTGAGGAAAATTCAAAGAGTATTCCTAATGGTATTAATGTAGATAGCGATGGTAAGTTAGTTTTAGAAAAAGACGGTGTTGAAATAAGTGGGCAATCTAAAAATGTAACTCCTGTTGTAGCAGATAGTCTTACAAACGATCAATATAATATAGGACACGGTTTAGTAGTTGGTGGAGACACCGACATAGTCGGTGCTGTTTCAACAACACAAAATATTTCATTGAAGAATAGTTCTTTAAAAATATATGGAGAAGATGGAACATTGGCGGCTACGTTATCTTTTAATATAGCTTCGGCGGGTCCATATGGTTATATAAAGATGGGAGATGAAGAATCTGGCCATAATGTAGAGTATGAATTTAACGGATTTCCAGATTGGAATAAAAGTGGGGCTCAAATTATAAATTTAAGACAAATAGAATATATTTCTTTGACTAAAGGTTCAACTGTTACATCTTCTGGCTCTTCGAATTCACCCGCAATATATTTAACGATACAGCAGAATGCATACGATTTACCTACGCCAACAACAAGATATGTGTTTAGTCAGGTAAATACCGATAATAGTGGAATAAAAGAAATAGACCTATATTCAGAAATACAATCTTTAGATTCTAAAATTTCTTCTATAGCAGCAACAAAAGTGGTGAAATGCGATGATACATTTTCATCTTGGATAGGGCAAGGAACTATAGATATGGGCTCTCCTAGTACTTGGGTAAGAAATATAGTAGACGATACCTCTAATCTAATTCTTTTTGTTTATGATGGAACAGGAGAAAACGTTTGGATTACCTCTAAAGCAACAAAATCTTCAAGTACAGTTAAAGGGTTGTATATGCACGGCGGCATCTTATATGAAATGACATTAACTTATACCACAGTTGAATTAAAGGCTCTCACAAACGCACAATGAAAATTTGTATAGGCATTATTAGTTATTTACCAGATGAAATAGAAAAAAGGCAAATTCGATTTAAACAATGCCAGAACTTATTAGAACAGTGTGATTCTATTTTTAATGTTCCTATTATTATAATATGTCAAAATTATAAAGATGAAGTCTTATATTCTAAGAATTTGATTCGATATGATTATGAAAAATTAGGGATTGTAAACGCTCGAAAAACTCTTAGAAATAAATTTTTGCAAAGCGATTTCGATTATATCATTTTAAATGATGATGATATTTCTATTATTGGGGATTATAACGAGGGCCAATTATTTTTACAAGAAATAGAGAGAGTAAACGAGCAATGTATTGTTCAAAACGCTACTCTGTTTTCTGGATTTTGTATTAGTAAAAATTTATTTTCTCAAATTGATATTCCTAATTTAGAAGCGGCGAATGGAGAGGGCTTTGAAGATTTTGCTTTTTATAAAATATTATCTTTTCTGATTAATAAAACTCCCCGAAAAATAAAAACTAAAATTATATTTAGGCATAGTTTTGGAACTTCAACTTGGGGAAATAAAGAATTATTTTTAAAAAGCAAGCAAATGCAAGATCATACTTTAGAATATATAAATAAAGTAATAGAAGAATATAAACAGCAAAATACAAAAGAATAAATTTTAAGCATGGGGAGGAGATAAAAAGATGGATGAAGAATGGTATGAAAGTACTCATACAGGCAAAGAGATAGACGACGCCGTTGATGCCATAACGAGTATTAAAAATCGAGTCCCAACAAATATTAACGTTGATGAAGACGGATATTTAATTTTAGAAGACGGCGATAGAGCGATAAAAGGTAATAAAAAGGTTAAAATCACAGATAGTATTGTGATGGTGCAAGGTAAATCAGATTTTCCATCTGAAGGTAAAGCAGATGTATTATATATAGCATTAGCTGAAAAAGCTTTTTATATGTATGATACAGAAAAAAAGGAATACCGTCAGATTGTGGAAGATATAGAAAAAAAGCAACTTATTATTAATGGAGGTAACGCTTAATTATGGCAGAAGAAAACATTTTTAACACACGTATTCAATTAAGACGCGATTCAGCCGCAAATTGGACTAAAGTAGATCCAGTTCTTTTAGAAGGCGAATGTGGTATTGAATTGGATACAAACAAGTTCAAATTTGGTAATGGTACCAAGAAATGGTCTGAATTAGATTATGTTGGCACTCAAATCAAAATTGAAGGCGAAGGCGAAGTTATCGTCGGGGCAGCTCTTAATGCAGCTGGTGAATTAGTATTAACAAAAGGAAAATTACATTTAGAAGATGTTTATCTTACAGATGGATTAACATTTACAGCAGATATTGGTGTCCAAAAAGTTCCAGCATCTGGCTCAGGAACATTAGGTAAAGAAGGAGATTCTTTAAAACAATTATTAAGTAGCATTTTAGCAAAAGAAGCAAATCCTACAACTACTCAACCAACTGTTGTATTAAATTCAAGTAATATTGGTGCTAAAGAAGTTGGTACAAATATTGCATTAAACTGGAGTTTTACAACTACAGCAGGTAAATATACATATGGTCCTGATACAGGTGTAACATTTAGTGATTTCTATGTAGTGTTCAATGCAAAATCATATCAAGGATTTTCTGGAACAACTGATTCAATTCAAGTAACAGATGGATATTCTAATATTATCACAGGTGGATGTAAATCAACAGCAGGCGCAATACCAGTTACAAACTTAGGTAATGAATATCCAGCAGGACAAATTAAAGCAAAAGATGATTGGTCAGTTTCACGTGGAACATTATCTGGATATAGAAATAGTTTCTGGGGTTCAGTGAATTCTAAAGAAGGTGCACCAGATAGTGCAACAATTAGAGAATTAGCTGGAAAGAAAAATGGCACTATTGCGGCTGGCAATACTGGTGACGCAAATGAAGCAGTTGGCGCAATGAGAGTCATTATTGCTGTTCCTGCTCCAAGAACACTTAGTTCAATTAAAGATGTTAATGGTTTAAATGCTGAAGCATTAAGTGCATTTACAAAAATTACTGTTAGTGTAGAAGGCGCTAATGGTTATAAAGGTGCTGACTATAACGTTTATTACAAAGATAATGCAAGTGCTAATGATAAAGCTAATAAATGGCACTTTACAGTAGCATAATGGGAGGAAGATAGATTATGGCAATGGATTTTGGTAAATTAAATTTTGCTGTTAGTTTTAATAGAACTTCAGCATTCCCATTAGAAGCGAATAGTTATTTTGAAGATTTAGCATCTGCTCAAGCAGCTGCTGCTACTGCAGTACCTGCAGGCAGTTCAGATAGTGCTTATTATATTGGTCAATTAATTATTGTTACTACAGGTGGAGTATCAAATTTATATCAAATTAATGGTACTGTTGGTAATACAACTTTAAAGAAATTTGGTCAAGCTTCTAGTGCAGAAGAATTAAAAACAGATTTAGATACATTAAAAGCAAAATTTCAATTATTAGTTGACGGTTTAAGTGTATTTGTAGAAGAAAAGAAAGATGAATCTGGTAATGCTACAAGTTATACGGTTAAAAAAGCAACTGCATCACAAGATGGCATTATGTCAAAAGAATATGCTTCTAAACTAGATAGTATTGCAGAAGGTGCTACAAAAGTTACCGTTGATGAAACATTAACTGCAGAAGGCACAAATCCTGTTCAAGGTAAAGCAATTAAAGCAGAACTTGCTAATCTTGATGGAGATATTACTGCATTAGAAGGTGTTGTTGAAGGTAAAGTTGATAAAATTGAAGGCAAAGGTTTATCAACAAATGATTATGATAATGCTGCAAAAGCTATTGTTGACGGCATTGCTGGTAATTTAGATAAAAAAGTAGATAAAGTAGAAGGAATGGGTTTATCTCATAACGACTACGATGACGCTTCTAAGACTATTGTCGACGGTATTGAAGCAAAAGTAACTGCTGAGCAAGGCAGAGCAGAAAAAGTCGAACAAGGTTTAGATACTCGTTTAACTGCGGCAGAAGGAAAAATTACTTCTCAAGGCGAAGATATTGACAGTTTAAAACAAACAATTACTGGTTTAACAGGTGCAATGCACTTTGCGGGTGTTGTAGACGAAGTTCCTACTGATTTAACAAATTATAACGTAGGTGACGTTATTGTTATACATAATTCTGAATCTAAAAATGATAAGAAAGAATTTGTATGTGCAGAAATAGATGGAGCTAAAGCATTTGTTGAATTAGGTGATGAAGGTTCTCACTTAACAAAAACAGAAGCTGCTGCAACTTATGAAACAAAAGAAGATTCTCAATCAAAGATAGAAGGAGTATATCAACAAATACAACAAGTAGCGGAAGATGTTGAGACTTTAAATACAGATACGATTCCTAATGCAAAGCAAGAAGCAATTACCGAAGCAGGTAAAAATGCTGATGCAAAAATCACAGAAGCATTAAAATCATATACTAATACTACAGACTTAAATACTGCTTTAGGCAAAAAATTAGATAAATCTACATATGATACAGATAAAGCAGCTTCTGATAAATTAATTTCTGATAATGCAGCGGCTATCACAGAAAGTAATAAAAAAATTGCTGCTAATGAGAAAGCAATTGCTGACAATAAAGCAGAACTTCAAGGTAACATTGATAAAAAAGTTGATGCTGTTGTAGGCAAGAGTTTAGTTGATGATACTTTAATTGCTAAGATGGAAGGTCTTAAAGATAATGTTGTTATCAAAGAAATTGGTAATGGGTTATCATTAAGTGAAGAAGGTAGTTTAAGTACTAACGTAAAAATAGCTGATGTAGCTGGTTTACAAGCGACATTAGATACGAAACAAACCGAAGATCAAGTTAATACATTAATTCAAGCTGCTACTATTAAAGCTAGTAAAATTGACGGTGTAGTTGCAAATGCTACTCACGCTGGAACTGCTGATAATGTAGGTCATGTATTAACTGCAGGTTCTAAAACATTTAATGGTTCTGAAGATGTAGAAATTACCGCTGCAGATTTAGGAGCGTTAACCGAAATTCCTGTTGCTTCATCAGAAAAATTAGGCGGAGTTAAAATTGGTAGTGGTATTGATGTTACCACAGATGGTACAATCAGTGTTACTATTCCAAGTGCATTAGTCAAATCTGTAGATACTACTAATTTTGCTGTTTCAGCAGAAGGCAAATTATCACTTACAAGTGTATCAACAGACAAACTTACACAAGGAACTAAAACTCTTGTAATTAATGGTGGTACAGCAAGCGGCTTTTAATAATATAAATAATTAAACAAAAAGTCAAGACATTGAGTCTCTTATTGAGGCTCTTTGTCTTTTTTAAATAGAAAAGGGGTGGAATAAAAAACAATGGCAGAAGAAAATACATTAAATGCAAAAATCCAACTTAGAAATGATTCATTGGATAATTGGAATAAAAATTCCACTGTTATATTACAAAAAGGGGAAGTTGGTTTTGTAGAAATCCCAGGTAATGACGCTTCTACTCCTACTATATTATTTAAAGTCGGAGATGGTAAAACACAATTTGCTAAATTACCATGGGTAACGGCTTTGGCTGCAGATGTATATGCGTGGGCTAAAGCAGAAAATAAACCAACTTATACTGCAAGTGAGGTAGGTGTTACAGAAGCAAATTTCCCTGGTTTGAATAAAACTGGTACCGTAACATCTATAAAAATAAATGGAAATTCAAAAACTCCTACCAACGGTGTTGTTGATTTAGGAAACAATATTTTGACAGCTGATAGTTCTACTTTAACTGCGGATCACTTAATTAATTGGGGTTCTAGCGGTATCGAGGATAGTGGCATTGATAAAACTAGTGCTAAAAATTTAGTTGATAACTTTAAATATATACCAGGTACACCAGCTCCAGAGGTTTCATCACCTTATTTTCAAGTGCAAAATAATTTAGATATAAAAGGTATAGGACAATTAAAATCTTCGGGTTTAACGTTAGATCAAGATTTGAATTTTAATCAAAGATTAAGTTCAACCACATATCAACAAATATCTATTATACCAGATAGATCAGAAGGAAAAGTAAATTCTGAGATTTTATCTTTTATAGGAATTGGATCAAGAAGTCAAATTAATTTAAATTTTGATGCTGGTTCAAGAAGTATAAGTAACATTTTAACAGATAAAAATATAAACAATCTTTATGCGGAAGCATCTGATATAAATGCTTTATTTGGTATAACATCAACAACAGCAAGTGAAAATACTACGGCTAGTGAAAAAACAGTTGTAAGAGAATAAAATGATACTTTTATTTTAAGGATTTCAAGAAGGAATGAAATATTTCCTTCTTTTTTTACACGTTTTGACTTGACAAATCTTAATATTTAGGTATGATATAAGTAGCCAAAGAAAGGGGAAAATAAAAATGAGAAAAAAGGTACAAAACTATATGACTTGTGACCAATGTGGCAGTCCATTGCTTTATGTAAAAAATAGTTCCAGTGATCCTAATAAATTAGCGTATAAATGTATGTCTTGTGGACACGAACAAGAGATAACAACAGAAACAATTACTATGATACCAAATGATAGTATTCTCACATCGGGTTATAGATATGAAACCATAAAACCTAATGAAAAGTTAACCACTCTGGTAATAGAAACAAAAGATATTATATTAAAGAATGGCGTAGTCTCGATTACAATAGAACAAGACCAAATTAAAGATTATAATACTGTTATAATTAATGGTATTACATTTATAAGAAAGGAATAATTTAGTTATGAAAAAGCTAAAATTATTAGAAGGAATGGGACGGAAAATAAATTATGATTAAAGTAACATTTAAAGGTTCTGATAAACCTATTTATTATGATTATATGATATATCCATTAAAGTATCGTAATTATTCAGATATGATTGAATTTAGATATTATACAGAAGGAGGAGGATTTAGTACCACCTCTGATGCAATTAAGAAAATAGAAAAGCAAGTAAAAGATTTGACTGTAAAAGAGCTAGTGAATTTGAATATGGAAGTTATTAAAGATCGCGTTATAGTAAATAATGATCAGGTAGTTTCTTTAGATCATTGGGTTGATGTAACTTACATTTTATCAGAATTTTCAGAGTCTAATGAAAAAATAAAAAATTTAAGTGCATGGGTTCGAGACGAATTATGGAAATGGAGGGACCATTAAAAAATGAAAAGAGTTGTGTATAAATATTGGTATGATGGTGAACGTTATGGTTCTAAGTTAGGAACCCCTTGTGATGACGCTGATTATTTAGAACGATTATATAATAAATTAGGTCAATTGGAAGATTATGAAGAAGAAATGAATGTTAATTTTCTGACTTTAGTAAAAGCAGTTGAATTAAATAAAGTCTATGTTAGATATAATAATGGATATCGTAAATGTAAAGTAGAATCAAGTAGTTTCCGTCGAGATGAAAATGGAAAAGTGAAAGCTTATCTTACATTAAGAATTATACAAGAAAATATTGAAATAGAAGTGGCCGCATCGGAATATAATAAGACTTGGTCATTTACCAAAAATAGGTTAAAAGAATGAAAAAAAAAGAATTAGAACAATATTTAGGTAAGAATGTTGAACTGATTTCTTCTAAGGGAGAAGCTTTTCAAGGCATTCTATACAAAAGCTATGATTATTTCATCAAAAGAGATCCTGATGTTATTGATTATTATAGAAATAAATATTGCTTGTCATTACCTAAGAGAAGATTTATTGCTTTCACATTAAGTTTTGTGAAGGAAATAAAAGAAATAGAAGAGGAGAAAAATTAAATGAGTATAAATATTGAAGAGTTAAAAAAAGAAAAAGAAGAATTAAGCAACTTGCTTGGACAGATTGGCAAAACAAGTTATGTGAAGAATAGGTATTATAATTCCGAAATGGAGTTTCAAATAAATTATAATAAGTTGCTAATTAGATTACAGGAAGAATGGGATAAAAAAGTCGGAAAGAATAATCCTTTATATTTTAATAAAAATATGTTAGCTTTTTTCGATGAAACAGGTATTCATTTCGGACTTAACAAAGAAGCAAGTGAAGATTTTTATAAATATATTAATCAATCTGACGACGAGAATTCTATGTTTATTGACGACTTAGCATTAAAAATGTTGAGACCGTTACATATTTCTGTAGATTATATTAACTATAAATTAACAAGAATGCGAACTGTTAATATCTGGAGAAGTGAAGATGCACTTGTGCTTCCTGAAAAATTTGTAGAAAAGTTTGTTACAACAGTTGATATATTGCAATCAGACATTGTTCATTATACAATGTCCACATTATCAGCTTATGTCGATGTATTAATAGCATCAAACAAAAATTAAAAAGTTGAGCAAAATCGCTTGACTTTTTTTATTATTCGCGTATACTAAATAGTGTCTTGAAACAAAAAACAAAACAACCATTTCAAGATTATTAAAAAATTATTAAGAAAAGGAGATTTTTAAAAACTTATGGAACAAGAATTAGAAGAAAAGAAAGCAGAGAAGAGATTTTCAAACATTGTGAACGTATCAGGCTATTTAAGAGAAAATAATCTTGAGTTAGTAAAAGACAAAGAAGGTAAACCTGTTATTTCTGGATCTTTCACTATCGCAGTCACAGAAGACGAATCTCACAAAATGCGCGTTTATTTAAAACAACCTGCAGATATGAAGGTTGAAAAAGACGCTAAAAAATGGGACGCAATGAAAGCTTTGTTACCAACAAACACTATTAGTATTGCATCTTATTTAAAATCAAATCCGACTGCAGATTTTGCAGTTGCATCAAGTATGTCTACAAAAGTATGGGCAGTTGGCAGCATGGAAGAATATGTTAGAAAGGAAAATGGTAAAGAATTATCTACAACAACTTTACGTGTTATTAGAGCAGGAGTTAGAACTGCAAGCGATAAACCATTTAATCCAGGAGCAAACTTCCAAGTTGATGTCTACATTGAGTCAATGAGCCCTGAAATTGTGGACGAACAAGAAACAGGCCGTGTAATTTTAGTAGGTTTAGTACCATTATATAAATATTTTGGCAGATTTACTTTTGTTGCACCTGTTGAAAATAATGTAGCTCAATACATTACAGACCATTATAACGTCACTGACACAACACGTTTATTTGGTAAATTATCTTGTGTCAAACATTCAAAAGCAAAAGCAGAAACAGGTAATTATTTTGGACAAGTTAGCACTCCTCAATATGAAACTACTTTCGTTCGTGAGAAAATCATCACAGGAGGTTCTGCAGAATCTATCAATTGTGATGAACCAAATGCAATCACAAAAGAAGAAGTTAAAGAAGGTTTAACAGGTCGTGAAACAAGAATGTTAGAAGCGGACAAAAAGCCAACATCTAAACCTGCTAATACAGGATTTACCGCTGCTGCTAAACCTGCATCAGTTACTCCAGTGGCATCTAAGCCTTCAGACGGATTTGATCCTATGAATTGGGACGGTTTAGGAGATATGTTTTAATTAGTAAAGGAGAAAATATAATATATGGCAACAATTGATATTTTTAATCCACGTGTCTCTGTTGTGGTAAAAGGTTTAAGAGGCAAAGTAGTTGTAATTTACGGTACAAATGGTACTGGTAAAACTCGTAATATGACAAAAGCACCAAAACCATTAGTTCTAGCTGTTGAAAATGGTTTAAATGCTATTAATGGTGTTCCTTATATCAATATTGATAAATGGGTAACATTTAAGCAAGTTGTAAATCAATTAACATCACCTTCTACAAGTGCTGCGGCTCATGAAAAATATGAAACAATTATCATCGATGCTTTAAATGGCTTAGATACATTAGGTGCAGAATTCATTTGTAATAACTATGGAGTAAAAAGACTTCGTGACGGTAATGACGGCTATGGTTTATGGCAAGAATATTCTCAAGAATTAGAAAAACAAATTAAGTTATTAACTGACTCCAATTATCTTGTTGTATTCTTAGCCCACGAAGGCGAACAAGAATTAATGGATTTAGTCGGTGAAAAATACACAAGATTATCCCCCAAAGGAGATAAACGTTTAGTAGAACCAATTATGGAACTTGCAGACATCGTAGCATATGCGCAACCTCAACCAGACAAAGAAGACGGAACCCCAGTTAATTCGACTTTATACTTAAAAGGTAATAGAGCATTTAGAGCAAAAAGTAGATTTGATTATATTACTCGTTCAATTCCAGAATGGTCATATGACAAATTTGAAAAAGCGGTTGCTGATGCAATTACTGCAGAAGAAGAAGCCACTAATACCAAAGCTATTACACGTGAAGAAGCTGTAAAGGTTGAAGAAAAAATTAAAGAGGAAGAAGAAAAATCAAAACTTCCGTTAGCAACATTAGTTGAACGAATTGGTATGATGTTACGTTCAATGCAACAAAAAGAAGGAAACCTTGAAACATATAAAGCAATTATGTTAGATGAATTAGGTACTGCAGAATTCAAATGTAATACAGCAACTGAAGCTCAAAGAGACCAAGTTGAATTACTATATAATGCTTTAGTTAAAAAAGGTTATAATAAAAAACAAGGAGCTTAATTAATATATGGCAGCATCAAGTCTAAAAAAATGTGATGGATGCGGTCAGTTCATATTAGGCGAAATAAGAATCTTTGAAGGAAAAAAGTATTGTCAATCCTGTTATGAAAAATTAATACAAGAAAGAAAAAACAAGGAAGAAACAAAATCTTCCTTGTATGCTTGTATTAAACAAGAATTTGATGTATCAGACCTACCTCCTGAAATAACTTATAAATTAGATAGGTTATTAGCATCAGGAAAAACTCTTAAAGATGTTCAACTTGTATTATGGTATTATTATAAAATATTAGGTAATAGTCATAATAATTTATATATAATTGATCGTGTTGTGAATGAACAATATGATAAAGCAATAGAATATCTTAAAAAGACGTATCAAAAGAAACAAATTAATGATACAAAAACAAAAGAACAAATTGTAGGTAATGATAGAATTGTAAAAATCAATAGGAATGATAATTCTCAAAGATTTAAGAATTTAGGTTACAAGATGGAGGATTTATAAATTATGAGCAATAAGGAACAATTGGTATCACAAGCCAGTAAAATGGCAGTTATACAAGTATTAGCAGCTTTAATTAAAGATCCTCTTTTATTTTCTGATAAGAATTATAAATTTGACATAGACGATTTTCCTGAACAATTCCACAGAATTCTATTTGGAGCTGTTCAATATTTATCTTTAAGTGGTTTACAAAAAATAGATTATATCGATATCGATCAATTTCTAAAGGGTTATCCTGTTCAATATGCGGTATTTATGGCTAATCAAGGTCCTGAATACGTACAAAGAGCAATTAATATTTATGATGAACGCAAATTTAACTACTATTATAACACATTGAAAAAATATGGTTTATTAAATCTTTTAATTCAACAAGGAATAGATACAACTGATATCTATGACCCTGATATTACAGACCCTCAAAAAATTGCAGATATGCAAGAACGCTTTGACTCATACTCCGTGAAAGATATTATTAATCACGTTGATAAAAAAGTTTTATTTGCAAAAGAAAAATTCGGTACAACGAGTGATATTGTTCAAAATCAAGCGGGAGACGGAATTGATGAATATTTTGACTCATTAGAAGAAACTCCTGTTATGGGTTGTAACTTCTGTAGTCCTAAATTAACTACTATTTTCAGAGGTTTTCGTAAAGGTGCTCTATATGTTGAGTCATCCGCTCAAGGCGTTGGTAAATCTCGTCGACAAGCAGCCGAAAGTGCTCATATGGCAGTATCTGAAATCTATGATATTGATAAAAGAGAATGGGTATCTACAGGAGCAAATGGACACAGTTATGAAAATCCAACACTGTTGATATCTACTGAATTGGAATTAAAAGAAGTTCAAACAATGTGGGCCGCTTATATTGCAGGAGTTAAAGAAGATCATATTCTTGACTGTAATTATATAGCAGATGAACGCGAACGTGTGAAGAAAGCTCGTGCAATCATTAAAAAAGCTCCTTTATATTTTGTAAGTATTACCGATTATGATATTGACGATATTGAAAATCTTATTAAGCAATATCATTTACAACGTAATGTTGATTATATATATTACGATTATTTATCTACTACAATCAAAATTATGTCAGAAAGTAGTCGTAAAACTAAAATGAGCGGTTTAAGAGAAGATCAAATCTTATTATCATTTGTTACAAGATTAAAAGACCTTGCAAAAACTCTTGATGTCGGTATTTGGACAGCAACTCAATTGTCAGGTGACTGGAAAAATGCAAAAGAAGCGGACCAACAATTATTAAGAGGTGCGCGCTCTATTTCCGATAAACCAGACTGTTGTTCTATTTTACTTCCAGTTAGAGAAAGTGATAAACCAATTATTGATAGTTATTGTTCAAAAGGATTTGAACTAGTTCCTACTCACGTATTGCATGTTTTTAAAGTTCGTCGTTCTCGCTTAAATAATGTTAAATTATATGTATTCTTTGATAGAGGAACTTGTAGACTTATTGACTGTTTTGCAACTGATAAAGAAGGAGTTATGGTAGAAATAGAAAATACTTATGGCGATCCAGGAGAAAAAGTCGAAGAAAAGAATGTTATTATCAAACCTAATATTGAAACTATTACTCCAGAGGGAGAAGTTGCAGAAAAAACTATTCCTAATATAATAGATGATCCATTACCAGATTTTGAAAATAGTAATAACAATCCAGTTATTAATAAAGATATAATAAAACAAGAAGAAGTTGAAACACAAGATACTAATAATATTGAAGAAAAAGAAAATGAAGAAGAAAATTTTGAAGAAGAATTCCCGTCATTCAATGAACCTAACTCAGGTTTTGATTGGGACTTCTAGGGGGTTATGAAGTATGTTAACAGCAGAACAAGTTAAAGAACAATTAACCACCGAAAATATTATTCAATTGTGTTGTGAACTTCAAGGAGATGATGTGTATTACACAGATTCTCAAGGTAGGCCATTATTCTCCACATCTTTGGACCACGAAGGTGGAGACAGTTATAAATTATGTTACTTTCCAGACTCTAAGCTATTTTATTGCTGGACTCGTGGAACAACGAAAGACATATTCGATATAGTTAAATTTATTAAAGGTTTTGAGTCATTTAATGAAGCTTTCTTCTTTGTATGTAATTACTTCCACTTAAGTAGTAATAACTTTGAAGAAGCTAAGCCTGAATTAACCGATGATTGGGACATTTTCTATAAAATGGACAATTATAAAAAACTCGAAATAAAAGAAGAAACTCATTTACCAAAATTACAAGAAAATTTATTATGTTATTTTGGTAACTTAGCCGCTCCTACTGAATGGTTAAAAAATGGGATTAGCGCAGAGGTTATGAGATATTATGGCATCAGAGTAGACTCTGCATTAGATAAAATTATTATTCCTCATAGAGATATAGACGGGAATTTGATAGGCATTAGAGGTAGAACTTACGATCCTATTGAATTAGCAAAAGGACAAAAATATATGCCTGTGTTCATTGAAAAAGACATATATAACCACCCTTTAGGTCAAAATCTCTTTGGAATTTATGAAAATAAAGAAACAATCCAACGTTTAAAAAAGGTATTGATTTGTGAAAGTGAAAAAGCTGTGTTACAAACAAGTACTTTTTATGGAATAAGTAACTGCTTCTGTGTGGCAACATGCGGTTCTGCAGGATTAAGTCAAAAACAAATAGATTTATTATTAAGTCTAGGTGTTGAAGAGATTATATTAGGGTATGATAGAGAATATCAAGGTGGCAAAGATGCTCCTGATACCATAGAATATGAACAAAAATTATTAAAAATTGTTCAACCTTTAACTCCTTATTTCGATGTATATGTTATTATGGATTATACAGGAAAATTAGGTTATAAAGATTCTCCTACAGACTCTACGAAAGAGGTGTTGGAATATTTAATGAAACATAAGATTTATATTCCATCCATTTCAGCAAAAATTAAGAAGAAAAGAAGGGAGAGATAAATTATATGGGAAACATGATTAAGAAGCCAATTCTCTATTCGTATTCAAGATTAAACACATACGATAGTTGTGGTTGGAAATACAAATTAAATTATGTTGATAAGAAGTATATTAGTATTAATAATATTGCTAATCTATTGGGAACATTAATTCACTCCGTTGAAGAAAATATTGCAATATGCTTACAACGTGGTGAACCTATTAATTATGAATATTGGAAAGAATATTTTATGAATGTTAATATTCCTAAAAAAAGCGTGTATGATACAGACGGTGATATTTATGGTATTAATATTTTAAAAGAAAAATATCACGATGATTTCTATGCAATTAATGAAAAGACAGGACAATCTTATTTCACTAAGTGTATGGATTATTTGAATACAGGAATGTATCGTTTAGAAAAATATATGCAAGCACATCCAGAATTAGAAATATATGATGTTGAACATTATTTCGAAATTAATTTTCACGGATTGATTATTAAAGGGTATATAGATAGAATTTTTAAAAACAAAGAAACAGGTGAATATATCATAGAAGATATCAAAACAAAAGATCATCCATTTGATCAAAAAGATTTAACCACACCATTACAATTTGTTATTTATTCTATTGCATTACAAAAGCAATTAACTTTAAATGATTATCCTACACATTGTACTTACGATTTACCATTATGTGATATGAAACAAGAAGCTGGAACAAAAGGTTTTATCGCAAGAGGAATTAAAAAATTAGATAAAATTATTGCGGGAATTACCGCAAATGAATTTGTGCCAAAACCATCTGCATTATGTTACTGGTGTCCATTCTCTAAAACAAATCCTAATCAACCTGAAGAAGGAAAAGGATATTGTCCATATTATTCATTATGGACTCGTAACGGTACCGCTAAATCGTGGGATGTGGCGTTTAAATGGGAAGGCATGGATAAACATTTAGAAGTAATGAAAAAGTTTGAAGAGGCTGAAGATGTTTTAAGTAGTAATAATGCCGCTGGCGGTTCTTCTGACCCTTTCGATTTTGATTTTTAGGAGGTTAGCAAAATGAGAACAAATAGTATTGAAATTTGTAAAATACATCTTGATTTTGATGCTTTACAAAATTGGCGAGATGCAGAGCACGATAATATTCCTATCAGTTGTTATCTTGCATTTTATAAAGCATGTGGACTTATGTCTTATATAAAAGATAATTTTTCCGAAAACGAAAATAATCAAGTCTGTGCTGTAAATAATATTTTATGTAATTTTACCACAATGAAGAAAATTAAAAATTTTATTGTAAATAATTGGGAAACATTTAATATTGATTTATTAGGTGATGAACAAGTTGTTTGGATAAAAGGCGAACGTAAAGAACAACGTAAACGTCCTAAAAAAAGAAGATCTGAAATAAGACATAGCGTCGACTTAGATTTTGCAAATTATTGTCCTGGTCTTGATGAAGAATTAGAAGATGATGTTATTACATTGGTTAAATATGAAAAGTTTGATGAAGTTATTGATGCCGACATTAAAGAAAAAGAAGGTGAATAGTTATGGTAGAAGTGAAACATTATAAGCACAATAAAGTTGCTCAATTCTTATATGACTATTGTTTAAAAGGAAGTAAATTCTTATATAAATATCCTGTTATTTATTGGATATTACAATTTACTTGGGGTATCATCTATACTATCATTGGTTCTATTATTGGTTTCTTTGCTTGGATGATAGGCGGCGAAGGATCTTCTTTCCACCGTGGATATGTTATTATGATTGGTGATAACTGGGGAGGATTAGAATTAGGTTTAGGTGGTCTAGTTGCTTATAATATGGGCGAAGAATGGACCGATCATTGTAAAAAACACGAAATGGGACACTGTTATCAAAATGCCTTATTAGGACCATTTGCAATATTCCTTGTAATGATTCCTAGCGCTGTTAGATACTGGTATCAAAGAATCAGAACTAAAAAAGGATTGCCTAATAAAGATTATGAAAGTATTTGGTTTGAAGGTTGTGCCACTGAAATCGGCGAAACCTTATATGGTTATTTGAAAGAAGAAACAAACAAATAAGATAAATTCAAGGCTTCTGCTTTGTATTTATATATTAAGTTGATGCGCGATGTTATGAATAATAGCATTGACGACATCAGATTATCGAAAGATAAGCAAGGAGATTGGACTTGGTGTCCTATATCACACTTGGGAAATAGTAGCTCAAAAGGGCTGCTATTTTTTATTTCAGTTATCTACAAATTGAAGTCAACTGAAAATATGAAAATTTACTTGACAATGGGGAATATTTCTATATAATAAATATGTAAAAAGTACCCCAAATTACTTTTTTTGGTAAAAACGTTTTAGAAAAATACTTTGACCCCTGTTGGGGTGTGTTATAGAAAGGTGGAGATTTTAATGTATTGTAGTTTACATAATCATACAGCACAAGGTTCTAATGTGAAATTTCTCGATAGTATTAATAGACCAGAAGATATGGTGACATACGCTTTAGAATTAGGTTATAAAGGTATGGCATTTACTGATCACGAATGTTTATCTGCGGCTGTTTCTATTATAAAAGTAAGAGACCAAGTGCAAAAAGAGCATCCTGATTTTAAATTCATTTTTGGAAATGAAATATATTTAATAGATGAAACCGAGGTACATAACACAGATAACTTTTTCCATTTCATTTTATTAGCAAAAGATCTTGAAGGTTGGAAACAATTAAGGACGTTATCTAGTCGTGCCTGGGATAGATCTTACATGTATAAAGGAATTTTAAGAACTCCTACGACATATCAAGACATAGAAGAAGTTATAGGTTCAAATCCAGGTCATATTATAGCAAGTAGTGCGTGTATCGGTGGTGAGTTAGGAGTTACTATTCTCAACCACAATAAAGAAAGATTAAATAAATTTGTTAATTGGTGCATAAAAATTTTTAGTAAAGATAATTTTTACATTGAATTACAACCAGCTTTATATGAGGAACAACAACTTGTTAATAAAGTATTAATTAATTTATCTAAATTTTTTGGGTTAAAATATATTTTTACAACAGATAGTCATTATTTAAAAAAAGATGATATGTTATTACATTCTGTATTTTTAAATAGTAAACAAAGTAAAGATAGAGAAACAGAAAAATTTTATAAATATACTTATTTAATGTCAATCGAAGAAATTACCGAAAATTTAAAACAAAACGGATTATCTGATAGTATGATTAATGCTGGTTTTGATGCAACAATGGAAATATATAATAAAATCGAAAATTATGATTTTAGACATAGCACAATTGTTCCAGCACCATTTTTACCACAATTTGAAGTTATTCATTTGTTTAAAAATTATTATGATAAATATCCTTTTATTAAAAAATTTGCTTATAGTAATGTTGACCAAGATCGTTATTTATTATATCAAATAGAACAAGGTTTTATTACAAAAAAACAAGAATTATGTGATTTACGCGTAGAACGTATTAATATAGAATTAGATATTATTGATTATATTAGTAATCGTTTGCATCAAAGTCTCAGTGCTTATTTAAACTTAACAGTAGATATGGTTAACACGGCTTGGCAAGTAAGTTTAGTGGGATGCGGACGTGGATGTTTTACGCCAGGTCAAAAAGTTCAACTTTCAGACGGAACGTTTGAGAACATTGAAAAGGTACAAAAGGGAACAAAAGTACTTACTCATTTAGGTAATTATAAAGAAGTGTATGGAACTTTAAATTATGATGTAAATGAAACTCTTTATAAAATTACAGGAATTGGAAGAGAGACTATTACGTGCACAAACAATCATAAATTTTGGGGAATAAAAAACAGTATTTGTAATGCATCAAGTTCAAAAAATCAATATTGTAATAAATTCTGCAAACGAAATAAAAATTGTCAATATAAGCAATTTCATGATTCTTGTGAATGGATAGAAGCTCAAGATTTAAAAGTTGGCGATTATATAACTGTACCTAAAAATCATTTTTTAGAAACTAAAACATCAGTGATAGATTTAAGTGATTATGTTCCTAATATTACCATTATTAATAATGATTATATATATTATAGAAACGAAGAAAACAAATATTTAGGTTATGATGAACAATATATAATAAATAGATATATTAATATTTCTCCAGATTTTTGTCGACTTATAGGTTATTTTATAGGAAATGGTTATACAGTAATTAATGAAAAAACAAATAATTATAAAGTTTCTATTTCATTTAATAAAGCTCATAAAGAAAAGATCGAAGATTGTGTTAATATTATTAAAGGTTTTTATAAAGGCACAATTAATATTAAGGAACACACAACAAAACAAGTTGTTTCTATAACTATTTATAATAAATGTTATGCTTATATTTTTAATAAGTTATGTGGTGAGTTAGCACAAAATAAACATGTTCCTGTATTTATTTTTGAAAATAAAGATAGAGTTGTACAATGTTTAAAAGGTTTAATGTTAACAGACGGAAGTATTTCTATAGAAGAACATTCTGCTAAATATTCAACAATAAGTTCAGAATTATATTATCAAGTTAATTTTATGTTTAGTTTAATTAATATTTATTCCCGTATGTATACTAGTACAAAGAAGAAAAATAATTGGAAACCTGAATTAATAAATAAAATAACCAGTGCTGATTTTGATGTAATGATGCAAACCTTATTTCCTGAAGTCAAAATGGCGAAACAAATATACTACTCTAATAGGGTGAAACAAGATGAAACATATTTCTATATTCCTATAACAAAAATAGAAACATTAGAATATCGAGGAAAAGTATATGATATATCTGTAATGGATGATACGTCTTATACTATAAATGGTGTAGCAGTTCACAATAGTGCATGTGGCTTCTATGTAAATTATTTAATAGGTGCAACGCAAGTAGACCCAATTAAATATAACTTACCATATTGGCGTTTTGCTAATAAAGAACGACTTGATTTATTTGATATTGATGAAGACTATCAGCCTGAAAAAACAGAAGAAATTATTCAATTATTAAGAGATAAATATGGAAAGGATAATGTTCTTAATTGTGCAACGTTTAAGACAGAATCTTTAAAATCAGCAGTGTTAACTTCTTGTAGAGGTAGAGGGATTAACAATGACGAAGCACAAGCTATGGCATTAATGGTGCCACAACATCGAGGCAAAACATATACATTACAACAATGTGAATTTGGCGATGAAGAACAAGGCTTTGATCCTGTACCTGAATTTATTAACAAATTAAAAAGTTACGAGGGATTATATGAAACTGTTAAAATGATTGAAGGATTATCAACTAATTGTTCTATTCACGCAAGTGCTTTATATGTATTTAATAATAGTTATCTAGAATATAATAGTTTAATGAAGGCTCCTAATGGTACACGTATTACCGCATTTAATATGCACGACAGTGATGATTTAGGCGCATTAAAAATGGATGTTTTAAGGACCGACGCTCAAAGTAAAATGGCAAAATGTTTAAGTTTATTATTAAAAGATAATCAAATCGAATGGCAAGGTTCTTTAAGAGCAACCTATGATAAATATTTGCATCCAGACGTATTAGATTATGATAGTTCAGATATGTGGCATAAAGCCTGGAATGGCGAAATTGAACAATTGTTTCAATTTGAAACTCAAGTTGGTGGGGTTTGTATTAAAAAGTCTAGACCTACTAATGTATTAGAATTAGCTGAAATTAATTCTATTATGAGATTACAAAGTGAGTCAGGCGAACAACCAATTGATAGATATGTACGTTTTAGAAATGACCCAGAACAATGGTATCAAGAAATGCGTGATAATGGTTTAAACGAACATGAAATTTCAATTTTAGAAAAATATCTTAAAAAAAGTTATGGTGTATCAGGTTCTCAAGAAGTATTGATGCAAATTCTAATGGATCCTGAAGTTTGCGGTTTTACTTTAAGAGAGGCAAACGACGCTCGAAAAGCGATTGCAAAAAAACAAACAAAAAAATTAATTCAATTAAAGAAAGACTTTTTTGAAAAAGGAAGTCTTACACCAGGTTCAGATAATAAGATTGTAGAACTAGATTTTTAGAAGGAAAAATATTTCCTTCTTTTTTTATTGACATTTTTAAATAATTAGATATACTTATAAATGTAAAAAGAAACGAGGAAAACTGATATGACAAAAAATGAATATTCTTTAATTAAAAATTATTCATACAAAGATTATTGTGATTATTTAAATAATAAATATGATAATTATAATAAAGAAGGGTTATTCAAACATCATTTTTATGAGAATGAAAAAGCTAATTTATCAAACCCTGAAATTGCAAAATATGCAACTATAGAAGAAAAAGAAACTGTTGTTTATTGTAATTATTTAGAACATTTATTATTACATATTATGATAGGCGAACAAACTGATCCTAGAAAACGTTTAGGATTAGGAGGAGCGATAAATTATATTATTCCTGATATTGAGAATTATTATAATAGTAACATTAAAAAATATAATGATAGTTATTATAATTGCTTAATTGATAATAGAGAACTATTTGATATTCTCGTAGCAAGATGTAATCAAGCTGTTGAAAAATTACAAATTGTATTAGAATCAAATATTTCTTTATATAAAGAAGTTGAATATAATCTTAATGTTAATTATAAAGCATTGGTTGTTTTAGGCACAGGACTAGGTAAAACTACTACAGCTTTAGAATATTTAAAAAACAATAAATGTAGAGCATTGGTTATTGGTCCTAATAATATTATTAAAACTGGTTGGGAAGAATATTCTGACTGGTGTGATACTACTACATATCAAAGTTTTGCAAATAAATATAAAGATATTGATTATAGTCAATATGGTTTGGTTATTTTGGATGAAGTTCATCATATAGGTTACGATGAAAGTACAGACACAGGAGCTAAAGTTTGGAGCAAGGGAGTTCATTATATCTTAGATCAAGGTATTAAAGTTTTAGGATTAACAGCAACTCCAGAGCGTAGCGATAGCATCAATGTAGGACAAACCATTTTTAAAAATTGTGTTTGTGAAGGAAAATCTATTGAAGATGCCATTGAACAAGGTATTATTCACCCTTTCTCTTATATTACCGCATTATATAACACAGATGGTATTATAGAAGAATGTAGAAAATGTGATAATAAAGAATTAGTTGGGCAACTAGATATTGCTTTAAACAATACTCCTAAATTAAAAACAATTTTATCAAATAGAATGCCTGCTGGTAAAAGAAAAGGTATTGTTTTTATTCAAGATATTGCTGATGAAGACAATATTAAAGATATTTTAAAGGATGCTTTTCCTAATATTCCTTGTAAAGCTATTCATTCAAGAATGACAGACGAAGAAATTAAAAATAATCGTGCTTGGTTTGAAAACACAGACGAAGGATTTTTGTTGGCAGTTAACATGATTTCAGAAGGTGCTCATTATAATGGGGTCAATACATTGATCATGTTTAGAAAAACTAATTCATATTTAGTTTTCACTCAACAATTAGGTAGAATTGTTACATTGGTGAAAAACGAAAATCCTAATGCTATTGTATTTGACTTAGTTAATAATATAGATAATATTGAATATCATAATGTTAAATTAGATCAAAAAACTCATTCTATTGGTAAAATCGTTAAAGTGTTAGAAAAAACAGAAGCATTTAAGTCTGAACAGATTATTGTTGCTGAAGAATGTAGAAATATTGTCAAAACAATCCGAGATATTAAAAATTATGAAGATGATTCTTGGCAAGATTGGGAAATTAATATTCTTAGACAATATTTTGAGACTAAAGGACCAGATTATTGTTTAAAGCTTATCAATGAGCAATGGTATAGCTCAAAAAGAACGCTGAGTAGTATTTCAAACTATGCTTTTAAAATTGGATTGCGTTCTGATAAGAGTTGGACTCTTGAAGAATTTGAAATTTTAAAAAAATATTACGTAATAGAAGGAAGACAAATTCAAAAAAGATTAATTAATAGAAGTTGGTATAGTATTAGAGCCCAAGCATATAAAATGGAATTGAAAATGTCTACTGATGCTATGGAATGTAAACCATGGACAGAAGAAAATACAAAAATATTATATCAACAATATCCTATACATGGTCATAATATCATAGAGTTAATAAACTATGGCTATAACCTTAACCAAATTGATCAAAAAGCTCGTAGAGAAGGTTTAAAATTTAATAATAAAATGTTTTGGGCTAAATGGACAAAAGAAGAAGATGATTTTTTAAAAAATATTTTTAATAATGAAGATAAGATCAATAGAAACAAAATTGTAAATATTTTTCAAAATAAATATCCTTATAGAACAGAAAGTTCTATAAAAGCAAGAATGAAAACATTAAGATTATCTAAAATAGACAATATAAAATTTTGGACAAAAGAAGAGGAAGAAATAGTAAAAAAATATTATCCCAAAATAGGGACTAAATGTTCAGAATTAATACCTAATCATTCCAAACAAGCTATTGTAAAAAAAGCTCAATGCTTGAATGTATCTAAAGAATGTATATAAAAATAAATAAAGATATTGACTTTTAAATATAATCTTATATAATAAATAGTGTAAAGGAGAATAAAGTTATGAAATTAGAAAAAAATAAAACTTATATTTATAATGGTCCTTCAACAAAATTATTAGACAGAACAATTGCTGTTGCGATGGGAATTTGTAGAAATTATGAAGAATATGTAAATCTAGTTAGAAATCAAAAATATCATTTTGATGACGAGGGGAATCAAAGCTTTGAAAATCCTGGAGAAAAAATTAATTCAGAACCTTATGTTGAATTAAAAACAGGAGATAAAATACAAATTCAAGCATTAGGACATGAAAAAAACACAGCGAAAGTAAGGTTATTTAAGCCTCCTTTTAATCAAATAATGTTTGGTAATTTTATAGACATACCAACTGATTTAAGTAATATAATTGATTATTTAGTTGAAGATAAATAGTGTGTAAAAAGAAAGGAACCAAATTATGAAAACTATTAGAATATTTATTACGCTTAAGCAAAATGATATAATTAATATTCCTGATGACACATCCGATAGTGAAATTAATGCAATAGTTGATAATTATGCTAGTGAGTTAGCAGAAAACGCAGGAATTTCAAAATATGAAGTTGAGTGGCAAGAAGATTGGTAACGTTTAATTATAGAAAGGAAAAAACATTATGAAAAAAGAAGAATTATTTAAAGCAGACACATTTGATTATATTTGTAAACTAATCAAAGAAAAATTAACAAAATCTATGAAAGGTAATAAACAAGTAAGTATTTTAGAAATAAAAGCATACAATTTATCAACAAAATCAAATGATTTTGAAAAAGAATTACAAATAAAATTTGCTGTAGATCTTAACCCAGAAGATTTTTGTTCAACGGTATATATTGACTCTGTTTGGTACTATGATTTATTTGATGTAAAAGAATTTGCTTCAATTGTTGCAAGCAATGTTTTAAAATCATTAAGTGGTGAAAGTTCTGTTAGAAATATAAGCATTGCTGAAAAAGATAATGATAGCGAGATATTTAGTGTTTATACAAGAAATTATAAATAGAAAGAAGGTTGTCAACATGAAGAATAAAAGAAGTATTTTATTGATTGTCTTAACGATTGTGATTATGTTTCTATTAGGAGCTTTGATCGTTTTGGGTAGTTGCACTATTCTTTCTTACCCTTGGAATGTTATATCAACTATGTGTTTAAGTCTTGTTGTTGGTTTAGCAGGTAATAGAGTGCTAAATATTATTATTGATAAAGAAGGGAAAAATTAAAATGATAAATAATAAGAAAAAAGAAGAAATTGAAACTTTGTTAGAAGAGACATTTGTTGATAGCTCTGATAAATTGGATTGGTTATCTGAAAAAGGATTTGTTGAAGCTGACAAATGTTATTATTATTGTTATTCTGATAAAAATGGTAATTACATTGGTAACGATAGTGATGATGATCCTTATGACATATTAGAAATACTTTTAAAACATATTGATTATGATGAATTTATGACAAAATTTAATGAAGAATTTGGAGAAGAAAACAATGGATAGTATCAATTGGCAACAAAAATATATGGACGAACATATTAAAGTTCAAGATTTAGAGTCTAAAGTTGAAATTTATGAAAATATTACAATTCCTAGATTGAAAGAAGAACTAAAATCTTTAACAAAAATTATTGATAAATTAAAAAAACTATAAGGAGAGCAACCATATGCGTAATGATTTTGATTGGGCAGCTGTTGCAATAAGTGTTGCAGCTAGAAATGCTGCTGAAAGACAAAAGTTAGCAGAATTAAATAATTTAAAAACAAAAGCCGAAGAATATTCTACTTTAGCTAATGCTACAAAAGGGCAAGAAAAAGAAAAATATTTAGCCTTAGCAGAACTTTATACTGATAAATATAATAAAGAAGTAAAAGCTTATAATGAAGCTATTGAGAAACAAAAACAAAGCGACCTTATATGGGGTGTTGTTGGTATTATTGCTGCGATAATTATTTTGATAGTAATATTAGTCATGTTGTCAAATAGCAACTAAAAGCAAGTAAATAAAAAAAGGAAAATAGAATATGGACGCTAGTAAATTTGTTGAGCAAAAAGAAAATTTAGAAAAAGTATTATTTGACATAGAAAAGTATGACACTGGTTATAGTCCGTATGGTAGTTATAGTTGTATTAAAGATTTCAAACACAATTTGAATCTTGATATTAAAGCTATGAGACTATATGTTACATTAGCAGATGCTTGGAATAAACAATTTAATAATGAAGATAAGCAATTAAATAAATATATAGAAGTATCATTCTGTGTTGAAAGAGGAATTAGTTTTTCATTAACAGGAGAAGCAAGTAATATTTTCTATGATTATATCTATGGTTCTCTTAGTGATACGTTTATATTTATAGATTCTATGATAAAAAAATTACTTGAACCATTTGATACAAGTATTGAGTATTTTAATAAAATCTTGCATAATGTTCAATATAAAAGATATGAAGGTGCAGGTTATGTATATGATATTGATAAAGTGAATGACATTCTATGTAGTATAATTACATTCCTTAAATCAGACAATTTAAAAAATATTAATCCAGGCATTGAAGCTTATATTGAAGGATTGATTAAATGTGCGGATGTAGAAGAATAGGAGATAATATAGATGAAAAAATGTGATTTTTGTAATTATTATGATCCATTAATCAACCGCTGCGGATGCTATCAGTCTATTAAAAACTGTTCTGAAGCTATTAAAACCTATGCACAAGTATTAATGAGCCAAAATCAAAATACTAAAACTAAAAATATTAATATTAACAAAAGCAATAATAAAAAGAAAGGAAAATAGTAATGAGTAAAATAAAAATTGATAGATTTACGAAAGAATTATTAGATGATATAATTTTAAAAAGCAAGGAAGATGACGAACTTATTAAAAGTTTTTGTTTAGAATTTGTATATAATGACGAATATGAATGTTGGATTACTACAACTTATCAAAGTGGTAAAACAGACGATGAACGATATTTCGATAAGACTATGAACCAATTAGCTCTAGACCAATGTCCACTCAAAGGAGGTTGTATTGTTCTTCCGGTCGATTATGAGAGTGTTATTGATCCAAACATTGTTGAAAATTTTCCAGGCTGGTCGAAAACGTATACGTTAGATTTAAGCAATATAGGAATTTTAACTGATAAAGAAAAAGAATATTTAAAAGCTGTAATTGAACCATATAGATTACTGGTCTCAGATATAAGCAAGATAGTCGGTTGGAATCACGATCCAGAACAAATTTTTGTTTATTTAGATTGTGGAGATCCAATTACCTTTCCGATCATTTTACCAGAATTAAAATTTTCAGGAATGGAATTAAATAAGAATTATACTTTAGAAGATTTAGGAATATAAAGGAGAATAACATTATGAAAAAAGAAAAAATAACTTTTAGTGAATTTTTAGAAAACGATTATGCAGTAATTCATTGTCATACAAGAGAAGAGTTCGATTATCTTATGGACAAATTAATAGCAAGAACACCATATAATATGTATTATAATCCTAATAAAGGAATTGAGGCTGTATGGTATGATTATGGCGCAGAAGGTTGTGTGCAAAACAACGGAGTAGGAGCGGACTATCATTTTTATTCGCAACTTGATAATTATACTATTTATGAGTTCGAAGAATTAGATTTTAATAAATAACAAAGAGGATAAAAACATGAAAATTAAATTAAATGAATTTTGGCACAGTGAAGAAAAACTAGCTATTCATTGTGACACCGAAGAAAAAGCAGATAATTTATTAAAAGCATTTGATAGACTAGGCAAGAAATGGTGTGAAAATGTTTCTTATTTAGAGACAAATTGTTATTCACATTATGGGAAGATGTCTTGTTATTCCAATAATAGGTGTATTTCCGATTATAATTATTATGAAAACAACGGTTATAAAATCTACGAATTTGATGAAGTAGATTTAGATGAATAAAAGCCCTCTTTTATTTAGTGGAACTTGTGCGTAAAAAGCATAAGTTCTTTTTTTACTTGACTTTTATAAATATTTATATATAATTTAAGTAAGTAAGAAAGGGTGATATCAAATGAAAAAGATTATTATTATTTGTAACGACAAAGTTATTTCAGAACACGAAACATCAGATGTATATTATGATGCAATGATGAAAGAATGCGAAGGACAACTAAATGAAGGAACTCTCGACAGTAGAGTGTTTGAATTCAATGAAAAAGAACAAGCTAAAATCACTACATATATAGTAAAAAATCTCACATATAAATTAATAGATAAGAAAGAACCAGAGAGAGTGATAAAATAATATGGCAAGGCAAGAATTTCTTAATTATATATGGGAACACTGCATAAAGCCACAGATATCGTACAGTTTTAGCTTGAACCATACACTCCCATATTCCGTAATAGCAGTCCAAGAAATGAATTTAGCAACGCGTTGGAACCCTTTGTATTGGTCTTGTGCTTGTCTTTGTATCAACGCAGGAAATCCGGAAACAGGATTTGAAGAAGATGACGATGAGCAAGATGAGGAAGAAAAGAAAACTAAATCAGGTGCACCATCATATGGTAAAATTTCAAAAGCTTTAACTGATTGCAGGCTTCACGGTGTAAATATTGAATTTCCAAACATTAATACATCTCAAGCAGATTTTGTACCTGATATTGAAAACAACAGCATCTTATATAGTTTAAAGACTGTTACAAATGTGAGCGATGATTTATATTCACAAATCATTCAGAATAGGCCTTATTCATCAATAGAAGATTTCTGTTCTAAAGTATCTGTTACACCAGCACAAATGTCTAGTTTAATTAAAGCTGGTTGCTTCAATTCTTTATATAAGATATCAAGACGAGCAATTCTCTATGCTTATTTCAATTATTTAGCAAATCAAGAAATAATCCTTAAAAAAACATTGAATTTATCTCATTTAAAGAAAGCTTTGTCTCTTGGTGAAAAATTTCCAGGTTATGAAGATAAAATTCAATTATTATATTTTAAAGTATACATTGATAAAAATCAAAAATTAGATCCTAGTAAAGAGGCATTCTCACTTAATGCTTTATTAAACAAGAAATGCTATAAACTTACGGAAGAATCTTGTATCAGCTTCTTTAATATGAAAGTTGCGCCTTCATTAGATTTAAGAAAAGGCGATTATGATTATTTAGACGGACACACAATATTATTAAAAGCATCAAGCTTTACGAAATTCTATGATGCTCAAATGAAAGAGCTAACTGATTATCTAAATTCCGAACAAGGTAAATTAGCATTTCAAAAAATGGAAAAAGATGCTTTTATAAAAGATCTTATTGAAAAATATGCAGAAGGAACCGAAGCTGACTGGGATATGCAAACAATGAATTTCTATCAATCAGAACACGCTCTTGCTAGAATGTCCGAAATTAAATATAATATTAAGGACTTTAATAAACTTCCAGAAACACCTATTACGCGTAAATATATAGGTAAAGACGGAGAAGAAAAAGAGACAGCTGAAACTTGTGCAATATGTGGCACAGTTGTAGATGCTAATAATGTTAAACACGTAGTAAGTTTATTAACCAGATATGGAGTGGTTAATGTTAAATTATTCTCACAAGCATATTCTAATTTTAGTCAAAAGATAAGTATTGTTGAAGATGCCACCAAAAAGAAGAAAACAGTTTTAGACGACTCTTGGTTTAAAAGAGGAACGAAATTAATTATTCACGGGTTCAGAAGAGAAAATATGTTTGTTGCTAAAACTGAATATGTTAATAAAGTTCCTAAAATGGTAGGATTAATAGAAAGTTTAGATACAAACGGAAATGCTTCTATTAGATACACAAGAAAGAAGAAAATTAGTCAAGAATAACACTTGACTTTTTCTTTTATTTATATATAATATGGAATGTATAGAAAGAAGGTATTTTAAATGGCAACAGAACCAAGTAAATTATTAGGTCAAGGAATTACAGCTAAAGTAACCCTTAACAACTATCGTTTTCCTCGTTATGGACACGAATCTGGCAAGTATGCTATTGTTTTATTAAGAGTTGAAAAATTATTGGAAGGAGAAATTCCTGATGATTTTAAAACTATTATGGGAGAATATGTGATTGTAGCAACAGGAAATATGCCTAAATTAAAAGAAGGCGTTGAGTACAATTTTATGGGAACTTTAACCAAGAATAATAAATACGGGCTTCAATATGAAGTTATCTCGATGCATTTAGATTATAATTTAGAAAATAAAGAAGATCAAAGAAAATTCTTCAGTTTCTTTATGACTGATAGACAAATAGATTTATTATTTGAACAAGTGGAAGATCCTATTGCTTGTTTAAAAAATAAAACAGTTGAAGAATTATTAAAAGTAAAAGGTATTGGTCCAGTAACGGCTCGAAGAATGTGTGAACGATATGAAGAATGTAAAGACAATAGTAGAGCATATGTTGAACTAAAACAATTTGACCTAACAAAACGTGCTATTGATCGTTTAATTAGTCAATATGGCTCGGCTGATGTTGCGGTTGAAAAAGTAATTGGTAATCCATATATTTTAATTAAAGAAGTTAGAGGTTATGGCTGGAAAAAAGCTGATGAAATAGCTAAAAGACAAGGATTTACAAATGATTGTAAAGAAAGAGTATTAGCATACGCTCAATATTATTTAGAGACACAAGGGGACCAAAATGGTAACTCGTGGGTATCTATTAATGATTTGTGTTCAAATGTGGCTGCTGAATGCGTTCCTGTGTCAAATGAAAACTTAGTTAATTGGTTAAAAGAAGTTATGCTTCCAGATGTTTTATATACTGAATTTTATAACGAAAAATACTTTAATCATAATGATAAAGTAGAAGATCCAAAAGCTTGGTTATATTTTGACCAAAAAACAAGAGAAGTTGGATTATTAAGCATTAAAATTCTAGAAGATGAAATTGCGCGTCATTTACAACGAATTAAAAACGCTGAACCTGTCTTTAAGTATGATAAAGAAGAATGTCAAAAGATTATCGAAGAAGTTGAAGAGGAACAAGGTTTTAAATATACAAATGAACAAATTAAAGCCATTTGGATGATGTTAGATAATAACATTGGTATCTTAACAGGTTCTGCTGGTACTGGTAAATCTAACACATTAACGGCTGTTGTGCGTATATTCGATCATTATGATATGAATATTAAACAATGTGCTTTGTCTGGACGGGCATCAAGTAAATTAACTGAAATTACTGGTGTTGAAGGTAAAACTATTCATAGATTATTAGCTTACTCAACGGATGCGGACCAATTTTCGTTTAATGAAAAAAGACCTTTACACGATGATTGTATTATTCTTGATGAAGCTTCAATGGTTGGTGGAGAATTGTTCTTATCGTTAATTAGTGCGGTTAAAAATGGCGCTAAGTTTATTATGGTAGGAGATATTCAACAATTAGAATGCATTGGACTATGTAATGTATTAAAAGATTGTTTATCTTCAGGTTATATTCCTTCTGTGATGTTAAGTAAAATCCATCGTCAAGCAGCTAAATCTGGTATTATTTCTCAATCTTTAAGAGTATCCGCAGGAGAACCTTTAGTTCAAAACACATTTGAAGGAACTGAAACTCGTGGAGATTTGTTAGATTTTCATATCATTGCATCAAATGATAATAGAATGACACAAGAAAATATCATTAAAAGATTTAAAGAATTATATTTCAATCGTAAAATTCCAGCAGAAGATATTCAGGTATTAGTACCGATGAGAGTTCGAGGAGATATTTCTTGTAGAGCCTTAAATGAAGTTATTCAATCCATTGTAAATTCTACTATGACATTTAATGCTGTAACGGTTAAATATATGGATAGTGGGACAAAATATGAGGTTACATATAAACCACGTGATAGAGTAATTGTAACACGAAATAACTATAAAGCATTAACACCTAATGGTAAAGAAGTTGCAATATTTAATGGTAATGTTGGTTACATTAAAGATATTGATATAAAAGAAAGATCTATGACTATTGTGCTTCCAGAACAAGGAGAAGTTATTCTTGGAGAAGAGCAATGGGGCGATATTCAATTAGGATATGCTATTACAATCCATAAAAAGCAAGGTGATAGTATTCCTTATGCAATTATAGGTTTAGATACAAGTTGTTATGCTTTATATTCAAAAGAATTAGTATATACCGCAATTACTCGTGCAAGAACAGATTGTACCCTTGTAACACAAGCAAAAGCCATTAATCAAGCAGTCAAAATTAGTCGTATCAGAACAAAACAAACGTGGTTAAAAGAGTCTTTAAAGAAATTATATATGAATTCAATGGAAGCCATAATGGACGATAATAAAAATTAAAGAAAGAGAGTTGTAGTTAAAACATGGATTATGTTACATCAGATTTACATTTTAGACACAATCGAATTATTATATTTGAAAGAACTCAATTTAAAACCGTAGAAGAACACGATCAATATATTATAGAACAATGGAACTCTGTCATCAAGGATAATGATCGAGTGTTTGTATTAGGAGATATTGGTTTTAAGCCTTTCTCAGAACTAGGAAAACTAGTTAAGCAACTAAAAGGGCATAAGATTCTTGTAAAAGGAAATCACGATCAAATGGTTGTAGGAGATGCAATTAATATGGGTTTTGAAATGATGTATGATCATCCTATTTATTATAACACACATATTATTTTATCACACGAGCCCGTAAAAGAAGCGTGGGATAATCCTTATGTTTATAATATTCACGGACATTGTCATAACTTTCAAACTATTGATGCACCTAATTTTGTAAATGTTAATATTGCCACTACTGATTATAAACCAATTCCTATGGCACAATTTGTATCTAAAGCCAATTTAAGATGTAAATCAAGAAAAGAAAAATGGGGAACCGAATGGTATTATCCATATTTATTAAAAAAAGAGCAAGACAGTCGCAATAAGTGAAAAAATTGCGACTTTTTCTTCTTTTTCTATTGACTTTTAAATATATTCTAGTATTATTAATAATGTAAAAGGGAGGTATTATTATGTTACCAATAACAGAAGTTAAACGCATTGTCAAAAAAGAAATTGAAAGGTTAGGTTATGGATGCAAAGAAATAGAATCTAAGTCAACAACATCAGTATATTATAAAATCTATTTTGGTGAAGCCAATATGATTTTTAGAATTGCTGACCATAAAGGAAAACAAGATATTATTACTTTACGCGTTGATAAAAAAACTACACCTGAAACGATTAAGCAATTTGCTAAAAATCGTATTAAAGATTTAGCATGGCGTAAGACTAAAATGACACTAGGCTTGTAAAGGAGGTATGGCGAATGGCAGAAGAAGAATACAAGCGTGCATTAGCACATGTCGAAAAAGTAGTAGACATTCAACCTATTGAAGGAGCAGACCGAATTGTTCTTGCAACTATTTTAGGTTGGAAAGTAGTAGTTAAAAAAGATGAGTTTAAGGTAGGAGATTTAGCAGTTTATGTGGAAATTGACTCTGTTTTACCTGCCGATGATGTGAGATTTGAGTTTTTAAAGAGTAAAGATTATCGCATCAAAACGATGAAGCTAAACAAATTCAAAGTGTTTAGTCAAGGAATTGCGTTCCACGTTAACGAATTTCCAGAAATTAAAAATCCTGTTGAAGGAATGGATGTGACAGAGGTTTTAAAGATTACTAAATATGAACCTTATGAACCACCAGTCAAATCTCTTTCTTACAAAGAAGCTAAAAATAAGAGAATGTTTGCTCGACATCCTAAATTTTTCCAAAGCAAATTTGGTAAATTTGTCAGAAAGCATCCTACATTATTAAAGATATTTGAATGTTTCTGGGGCGGTAAGAACATTAAGCCTAAGAAATTCCCTGATTGGATTAGAAGAACTGATGAAATCAGATGTGAAAACATTGCAGATATTTGTTCTTATAAAAAGCCACTTTTAGTAACGTGTAAAGTTGACGGCTCAAGTACCACATTTGCATTAAGATTTAAAAACGAAAAGCATAAAAAATACGAAATATTTGTATGTTCTCGTAATGTTCGTATGTTAACCGAAACACAATCTTGTTACTTTGAAACAAACGTATATTATGAGATGTTCAAAAAATATAATGTTGAAGAATTCTTAAAAGCAACAGCAAATCTTTTACAAGCAGATTTTGTTATTTTACAAGGTGAAACATATGGTGATAAATTGCAAGGAAATCCTTATAAAATGGATTATGTTGACTTCAGAGGATATAACTTAATTTATGGTTATATGGAAGGAACAAAGCAATTTAAAGCAAATGTTAATAATCCATTATATCATAGAGTAGGAGACACAATTCAAACACGTATCAATAGTATTAAAGCTAAAGAAATGTGTGAAATTCACGATATTAAATGGGTTCCAATTTTAGAAGAAAACTTCATTCTTCCTGATACCATGGAAGAATTAAAGCAACAAGCTACTGGGGCATCAGTTATTAATCCTGGCGTATTAAGAGAAGGACTTGTTTATCGTTCAACAACCGATCCAGAGTTCTCATTTAAAAATGTTTCAAGAGAATATTTATTAAGCAAGGGGGAATAGAATTATGTGGCATAGAAAGAATTCTGTCTATTTAGACGGAGCTTCTAATACCCCTGTTGAACCAAAAGTATTTAAAGCAATGCGTCCATATTTAACTGGGCGCTTTGTTGGTAATACCGCTTCAACACATGAATTTGGTGAAAAAGCGTTCACAGTATTAGAAAACGGTAGAGACAAATTAAGTCAATTAATAGGATGCGAACCTGATGAAGTTTATTTTACTTCTGGAGCAACTGAAGGTAATAACTGGGTTCTTCAAGGCTTAGCATTACACGAAAAAATTTATAATAATATGAAAAGAAATCATATTATTGTATCATGTGTAGAGCATTCTTCTATATTAAATACTTGTAAAGAACTTGAAAAATGGGGGTTTGAAGTTGATTACTTACCAATTAATAAAAAGCGTGGCGGAGTTGTCACCGCTGCAACTTTAAAACAACATTTGAGGCAAACAACTTTATTAGTATGTATTATGGCGGTTAACAATGAAATAGGTTCTAATAATACTATTGCTGCTTTAGGAAGAGTGGTACAAAAGAGTAATGCTTTCTTCTTATGTGATTGTACTCAAGCGTTATCATACGGCGGCAAAGATATGAAAATAGCAGAAAGATTTTATAATATTGATTATTTAACTTTCTCAGGACATAAAATATATGGTCCAACTGGCACAGGTTGTTTAATTGCTCGCAAAAGAGCTCCGTTATATTGTATGATACACGGAGGTTCTCAAGAAGATGGTTTACGTGGTGGAACAATTAACTTGGCAGGCGTTGTGGGCCTAATAGAAGCTTATTCACAAATGTCTAAACACGATTATTTCAAACATTATGCATCTTTATATGAATATCTTTTAAAAAGAATTAAAGAAGAGAATTTACCTATCGTTCTTAATGTGGAACCAACTGTTTATTCAATTATTAGTATTAGATTAGAAACTGATAAAATAGCTTTTTCTGAAAATTACACATTTGCTGATGCGTTAGCGGTACAAGGAATTGCTTGCTCTTCTACATCAGCTTGTGATGAAAAAAATCCTGATGAGCATCATTTGTCTCATGTATTAAAAGCTTTAGGTTTATCAAATTTAGATATTGCACGATCTGCAAGATTATCTTTTACAAAATATAATACTAAAAAAGACATAGATTTATTAATAAAAGCGGTCAAAAAAATCATTGCCTAAAAATACTCAGAAAATGCTAGAAAATTTTACAAAATGAAAAACTCTAGCATTTCTGCATTATTTCAATAAAAACTATGACAAAAATAATATATTTATTATTTTTATAAAAAAACACTTGATTTTAAAAAATATTTTGCTATAATAAATAGTGAAGAAAGGAGATTAAAATTTATGGGATTAGACATCGGTTTTAGAGTATGGGACAAAACTCCCGAAGGTAGATTAGTTGAGCATAAGTTATCAGAGGCTGATTATTGGGACTCTGGTTCTTGTGGCAGATGTGAAATGAATTATGCTTGGAATTATGGATGCAAGGATGATTACGAAAAAAAGATTTATTCTTCGCCTGTATTCTCTAAAGAGTTTGACGGATACGCACAAACAGAAGGAGATCCTGCTGGAAACAGCTGGACCAATAAATATGTTTATGTTAACTTTGAAGATTTCAGAAAAGTTATCAATGCTAAAATTGAAGAAGTTGACAAAGAGCATTCTGATTGGAGCCTTCGTTTATTAAGAGAGCAAGCCAATATGAAACACGAAATCAAAGAATATCGTGACCTTCAATTAAGATGTACCGAAGAAAATGCTTATGCCTTCGATCGTTTCCAAGAAGAGATTAACAAATTGAAAGAAGCTATTGCATATAGTGAAGAAACGTATCGTAATCTTGATAAAGAAGATTATGATTATTCAAAAGCTATGGCTTGCAAGCGTATGCTTGAATTAATGGCAAAGTTTATTAAAGAAGGATATGTCGTTACAACATATTATTCTGATTAATAAATAGTAAAAAACAAAAAAGGAGAATTTTAATGAGTCGTAAACGTTTTGATGATGATGAAGATTTCTATGAACCTCGTAACAAGAAAAAAACTAAAAAAGGTCGCACAGGACTAGGAGAGCAATTTGCTAGTATCACAGAGAATACCGAAGATGTATTTGAAAATACTAACACTGTGACATTCGGAAGATTTTGTTCTAACGATCAAAGAAAGAATAAAACTTTCGTTCAACCAGATCCAGCACCTAAGAGAGTTGAAACTCCAAGATACACTCCTCAACCTAATAAGACACCTATTCCTGTCAACATCTTGAGAGTTAACAATAGAGACATAGATCTGACGACAGCTAAAGGCATCTTTAAACAACCTGACGAGTTATCCTTATTAATTAAATATAATGACGGGTCAGAAGAAGTTATTTCTTTCAAAGATAAGAACTTCACAACAAAGATGTTCTATAGAGCATTAGGTTTCATTAAAAATCAAAAAAGAATTAATAAAGAGAGAAAGTAAAAATTCTCTCTTTTTTTCTTGACTTTTATAAATAATCCTATATACTATTATTGTAAATCAACAAAAACAGCTAAATAAAATTACCATTTTATTTTAGCGGAAAGGATGAAAAATTTATGTTATTTATACTTTTAGTAGATTTGTTAGTAGGACTTGCGATTATTTTATTGTTACCCGCTGTAGCAATCTTATGGGTAGGAGCATTCGCAGCTATACCTGCATGGCTTAATATTACTTGCTTGTCTATTATAACTTTTATTTCATTAATAATTTTAATTGGTTTATTAGTTTCTGACCATAACTAAAGAAAAGAGGAAAAATACAAATGAATGATAACATTATGAAGATTGAAGATTTTACAAACAAACTTGTGCTTGTGGCTTTTAAAGATAAGTCAACAGCAAATGGTTGGTTAGTACGTGATGATAAGAAAAAAGGAAAATATCTTATTTTATCATGCTTTGATAATAAGATCACCACTTTCTCTTTGTCACAAATCAAATATCTTGCTTATATAAATGGAGCTTGCTTTTTTAAATACCAAGGGAAAAATATTTTCAAAGTGGTATATATGCCAAATGAATTATCTTACGAGTCATACGGAAAACTTCAAAGACTTGCAGAAACAGGAGAAATAAATTAATATGTGGAAATATAATAATGAACGATTTGTTGTGTTAGATACAGGAGATATTATTGATACTTGTTCTTGGGGCTGTCAGGGCTGGGGAGACAGTTATCAAACACATTTAGAAATTGAAGGTAACAAAGTATATGTCACTTACTGGACCGCAGGCGATTATGATTATAATGACGAGTTTGATAAACTATTTCTTGGTAATATCGTCTATAGTTCTAATAAACCTTTCTTAGTCAAAGAGTCTGTTCTGTCAAGAACTCCAACAATTACCTATGATGAATATAATTTAGACCTATCAGACTTCATAGGGGAGATACGAGGCAATGAGTAACAAAAGTGTTATTAGTATTCAACCTTCTGAAAAAGAACTCTGGGATAAAGCTAACACACAAGGTTATGTGTGGATTAAGTCTGATACTGGATTTATTACTAAAGATGAATTAGATACTTATAGTAGATTAGAAACCGTATGGTATAAAGTATGGCTGCATCAAGAAGACTATGGTTCTAAATGGGCTCTGACAAGGGAGGAGTTGGAAAATGGATACAAACTTAATTAAAATTGAATTCACCTACAGGCAATGGGAAATAATATTGGATACTATAAAAAATGAATATTGTGAAAATATGGAAGTTTATAATGAGTTAAATTCAATTAGTTCTGAAACTTTATCAAAATTAGACGGTCGAGAACTAGAGGTATATAAAAATCAATTGAATTACATAAAAACTATTGTAGAAACAAAGCAAGAAATTATATCTGTGATTAAGCAAGAATTAAAGAAAGAGGTGTTAAAAAATGATTAAAGTAACTGCTAAGACTGATGAAAATTTATATTTTACTTACATGCTTTATCCTATGTTATCTGATGGTTGTTATGTCATTGCTTGTTTTAATTATAATGATAAACATAATACATATTTCTTTTTAGAAGATATTAAATCAATAGAAAAACAAGTATCAGATTTAACCATATCTGAAATGCATATGCTTGGTATGCATACGATAAATATTGACGATGATACAGTTCAATTTGATCCTGCTGAATTTCGAGTAACAGATTTCATAAATGTTACACAACACGTTAAAGACTGCCTTAAAAGAGCAGCACTGGTATTTAATGATTATGATATTGATAAATAAGGAAGGATAAAATTATGAAAAGATTAACACAAAAAACTTTATATGATGGTGAAGAACTTTATGGCTCAATAGATGTACCCTGTGATGATTTAGATTATTTAGAATTAGTATACGATAAATTAGGTAAATTAGAAGATATAGAAGAAGAAATTGGTATTGATTTAATTACTTTATTTAAAACACAAATGCAAGACACAATTTACTATAAGGGTTATCAGTTCGATTATAAAATTAAAGAATGTTATGTTATCAATGTTGCTAGAGTTTATAGAAACAAAAAACCTGTATATGTACTTCTGTTAAATAATGATGAGTGGATATGTGGTATATCAGTATATGCTAGTGATTATGGTAAAACTTGGGCATTAACTAAGGAGGAATTAAAATAATGTATTTAATAGACTGGGTTCAAGAATGGGCTAAGATAGAAACAATTAGTGCATATATCGGTTATGGATTATTAGGATTGGCGGTATTAATAGTATTAATTGGTATAATTATATTGTTAATTAAAGGTTAAAGGAGGAATTGAAATAATGGCTTATTTAAGAGTTTGGATGTTAGATAAATTAATAGTAAAATCTGAAATCAGTGATGATTATGCAGATCAAATGATAATGAATTATAAAAAATGTTATAAAAATTACGAGGTACATAAATATAATACTGATGCTGATATTTTAGTTGAAGATGCAATGTTTATATTTAATAATATGTATGTAATTATAACTAAGGAGCGACCAGAACGATGAGAATTAAATGGCATAATTTATATAATACAATATACAACACGTTAAATAAGAGACAAGTGAAAGAATTGACTTTAGCATTGGCAGTTCTGAAAGATGGAATGGATATCCTTTTTGAACTAGATGAATTATCTGATATATATAATTTTAAAGATATGAAAGAATTAGAAAATTTATTGAAAGGAATTGTGCAAAATGGATAATAAAGAGTTTGTTTTAGAAGCTTTAAAAAGGTTAATTCCTGATACCAGTTGGTGGGGAGAATCTAGACATGATGATGAATCAATTGACAGTATAGAATTATTAGAAGATATGTTTGATATTATGTTAAGAGAACTTTTAAATGATTCAGTCGTTCCTGCTGGTAATAGAGGTAATGGCTCTTATGAGTCTATTGCAAAAGCAAAGCAAAAGGTTATAGAACATATTAGGGATTGTTTACCAAGCAATGAAGAAGGTGAAGAATAGTATGAATTATAAAGTTGAGATATTAAAATATCCAAAAGAAGAAGATTTGCTTTGGTGTAAACAATGTTGTTTAAATACAATAGGAAAATCAACAACAAAACAACCTACTGAAGAATGGTTAACTAAGCTTGTAGAAGCTGAACATAGTCCTATGAGAGAACTTTGGTTTGGTATTAAAATGACTATTCCTTATTATATTTCAAACCATTTTATACGCCATCACATAGGAGTTAACCATTATGTTCAGTCTCAAAGAAATGACAGACAAACTAATTATGATCGAACTAAAGCTCCACAAGACGCAATGGTAAGTCATATAATGTCTATCAATGCTCAAGAATTAGTATTCATGGCACATAAGAGATTATGTAATCAAGCAAGTCCTGAAACACATTTAATAATGCAAACAATCTGTGATGAAGTTATTAAAGTTGCACCTTATATGAAATCGGTTCTTGTACCATTATGCGTATATAGAAATAACAAATGCACCGAATTCTTCCCTTGTGCAAGAGCAAAAACTTTTAAAAAATAATTAAAGTCAATCAAAAAGGTTGACTTTTTTTTATAATTAAGTATAATGATGATAGAAATGAGGTGGCAAAATGCTAACAAAAGAAAAATTAGAAGAAATCGTAAGCAGACCTGAATATGATTTTCTAAGAACTAATCCTAGATTAAAGGATAAAATCTTATTCTTGACTGTCGGAGGCAGCTATGCTTATGGAACTAATGTTGAAGGTTCAGATATCGACATTAGAGGAGTTGCGATGAATAGTATCGAAGATATTTTAGGCGGTACAACATTTGAACAATTCCAAAATGATGAAACTGACACAGTTATCTATTCAGTAAACAAGTTTATTAAATTAGTAACTGATTGTAATCCTAATGTTATTGAAATGTTATTTTGTGAGCCTGATCAATACATTTGGGTATCTCCATTAGGACAATTATTATTAGATAACAAACATCTATTTTTATCTCAAAAAGCTTATTATACCTTTGGTGGATATGCTAGAGCACAATTAAATAGATTAGAAAATGCTTTATGTAGAGGCAACTACTTTACACAAGCACAAAAAGAAGAACATATTGCAAGAAGTGTAGAAAATTCTATTGATAGCTTTAGTGAAAGATATTCAGCAATGATACAAGGCAAAGGAAGTATCAAACTTCATACTGATAAAGTAGATGAAAATGGTGATAGGATCATCACAACTGATATGACAATGAAAGATGTCCCTTTAAGAGAAGTTCGTTCTATGTTAGAAGAAATGACTAATATTGTAAGAGATTATGACAAGTCTGGTGGCTGGAGAAATACAAAGAAAGATATCCCGCATCTAAACAAACATATTACGCATCTAGTAAGACTATATTATATGGGCATTGAAATTTTACAAACTGGTACTCTACATACTTATAGAAGTAAAGAACATCAATTATTAATGAGCATCAGAAGTGGATTATTCTTAGACGAAAAGAATAATTTAAAACCCGAATTTTACACCGTATTAGATGATTTAGAAAATAAGTTAAAAACAGCTTTAGATAATAGTAAATTACCTAAAAAAGCTAGACGTGATGAAATCAAACAATTACAAATTAAAATTAATTTATTAATGATTAAAATGGATGACTATAAAGAATATACGTTGCCAGAGTTTGATTTAGACAAAAAAGAAAAGGTTATTAACAATAAAAATTACAAAATTACTTTATCTGAAATTTTAGATATGAACCCAAACTATACCGCAATTCATTGTAATACCGAAGAAAAAGCAAATGCTTTATTAATAGTATTAAATAGAGTGGGAAAGGAATGGATTAGTGGAGATTCATATTTAGCAGAAAATAATTGGCGATTTGAAAAAACTAAAACTTGCTATGGTTTAGATGGGTCATATGGAATTTCTGAATGGTATGATGATGTCTACGAATTCGATGATATTGATTTAAATAATTAAATAAAAGGAGAATAAAAATGAAAAAAATTAGTAGAAAAGAATTTCTAACAAAAGATATCTATATTACATATAACTCTAAAGAAGAATATAAGAACATTTTAAAATTTATTGAAGACAATTTTGAATCTGTGAGATGGAATGCAGATGGTAGAAAACCAACTGAGTTTGATTTTAATGCGTGTGCAGAGAAGGCTTATTTAGGATTTATCAATATGGTTGATAATAAGCTTTTTGATACGTGCTATATACTATGGGATAATGAACATAAATTAATGCTGAACTTTTCTAATTTTGTAGATATTGTTAACTCATTTAATATTGAACTTCTAACTGGATATGAAAAACAATATATTACAGATATAATAAAAGCGTCAAGATTAAAAGTTGATTATGTAGTAAAGAAAAGTGCTGAATCAACATATGACCTTATTCGTTTTGAAGAAGATGGCGATGGTGTTACTACATTGTATCTCTATGCTATCGCCACATTAGAAGATCTCGATGAAGGTGAAAAATATACTTTAGATGAATTAGGAATAGATATTTATGATGAAAAAGAAGAACATAAAATCACATTAAGCGAATTTTTCAAAAGTAGAGATCTAAAAGCTATTCACTGTAAGAATGTCGACCAAGTAAAAAAATTATATGCTGCTTCTGATAAACTCTATGAAAAAGGTATGACAGGAGGCAGACGTCTAGAAGAATTAGGAATAGATGCAACTTATAAGTTTTATAAATATCAAACTGCTTATACTAATAATGGAACTTATGGATACATATATGATTTAGAAGATGATGGTGTTGAAATCTATGAGTTTAAAGATGTAGATTTAGATAACTAGAAATATTCAGAAATAAGGAGAAATATAAAAAATGAGAAAAAAATTAGTAAAAATACTTACACCAAATACAAAAAGAGGAATTGACAATTTAATAGAATTAGCAGAAAAAGAAGGTCACGATAAAATCAGTGCTATAAGAATTTCTTTTAAAGGAAATAGAGAAATACTACATTGGAACGGTGAAGATGTTACAGTTACTGTTTCTTTAATAGGAAAATATAGATTAAAAAGTCGTGGAACAGGATATCGTTGGGCAGCCACTCTTACTGTTTTTAGCGATATAGAAGCATATTATTTAGAATGTCTTAAATATGATTTTAATAAAGAAGAATGTGAAGTTGAATTAAGCATCAAAGAATATGATGATGAAAAATATGTTATCTGTGAAAATTATCGTGAAATAGATTTAGCATTAGGAAAGTAAAATCTTATGGAAAGAAAAGATATTGAACAACTTATAAAATATGCTTTGCCAGCTGAAGTATTCACAATCTTTAACAGTTTAGAAAATAAAGGCTTTGAAACTTATTTAGTGGGTGGAAGTGTTAGAGACATGTGCTTCAATGCTATTTTTCACGATAATAAAGATGCTCGTTATCGCAACGTTCACGATTTTGATTTTGCAACCGCTGCTCTTCCTGAAGAAATTATGGAAGCTTTTAAAGATTATGAAGTAATTCCAACTGGGTTAAAACACGGCACAGTTACAGTTAGGATCAACCATCAAAATTTTGAAATAACAACATTCAGAATAGATGGTAAATATGACGATTTTCGTCATCCTGACTCTGTATCATTCACTAGATCTATAGAAGAAGATTTAAGTCGTCGTGACTTCACAATGAATGCTATTGCTTATAGTCCTACAAGAGGCCTTGTAGATCCTTTTAATGGTATCGAAGATATTGACATTATAAGATGTGTTGGAAATCCAGGACAAAGATTTCAAGAAGATCCTTTAAGAATTCTTAGAGCATCACGCTTTGCTCTTCAATTTATGATACCTATTGAAATAGATACATATGAAGCTGCTCAACAAAACGTGAATTTAATTCATCATTTATCAAAAGAAAGAGTAACCGATGAATTCAAAAAAATGTTAAATATTGACCCTCTAAAAATCACTTATTCTATATTTAATACTTATTATGGTTTTATTTTAGAAGAATATTTTCCTACATTAAAAGAATATGCAGATTTTCGTCCTACTTTTAATGAAAATCCTCAAATTTGGAACAAGCATCTTCGTATACAAGATCATCAAGTTAATGTGTTTTTAAGAGTAAAATACTTATATCCTATGTTTGATTTTGCATTATATATAGCTGCTTTATGTCACGACTTAGGAAAGAAAAATGCAGAAACATTAACTCTAACAGACGATAAAACTGCAATATATCATTATTATAGACATCCAGAAGAAAGTCTTAAGATTTTTGAACAAGAAATATTGCCACGTTTATCTTTATCAAACAGAGAAATTGATGAAGCAAAAACATTGATTTTATATCATGATATGCGTATTGCACCTACTAAAAAATCAGTAAAAAAAGCTTTACAAAAAATGTCTCCATCGGTGTTATTTATATTATTTAAATTGCAAGAAGCTGACCTTGATGACCATAATTTTGCTAATTTATTAAGAGAGAAAAATATATATCGTGATTTATATGTAGCACAATATATCGCTTCAGAAATTCATAAAGATATCCAAGAATGTTTCACCATAAAACAACTTAAAATCAATGGTAGAGACCTTCTAAATTTAGGAATAGAACCAGGCCCTAAAATTGGTGAAATTCTTAGAGAATTATTAAAAAAAGTTATTGATGAAGAGATACAAAATGATCCTAAATCTCTTCTACAATACGCGCAACATTTAGCCACAAAAGAATGAAAAAGTTAAGATTAATATCTTGACTTTTTTTTATATTTCTCTATAATAAATAGTGTAAGAAAAGGAGAATAAAAAAATGGAAAAATTAGAACTTACAAACATTGATGAAAAGGTCGCCTCCTTATTTATCAAAGATGAAAACGGAGTCATCGTCCCTGATAAAACATTAGATATTATTGTCGATGCTCTAAACACAAACATTGAAAAGGCGCAAGAAGATGATAAAAAATTCAGAGAAGCTTTAAAGAAATTTATGGTAGACAACGGATTAATCAGTGCAACCACAGACAAATATAATGTTTCTCTTGTCGTTCCAAAAGACAAAGAGTCATTTAATGCAGAAGAATTTGTTAAAAATGAATCTCATGAAATTGTTGATGGTTTCGCTAAAATTTCAAAAACAAAAGAATTTAATGAAGAGATTTTAAAAGAAAAATATCCTGAAATTTACGATGCTTGTTGTGAAGAATTTCTTAACATTGAAGTTGATACAAAAGCATTAAAAAAATACTATGAAGACATCTTCAATAAGTATAACATCATCACACCAGCAACTGGTAAAACAACTTTGCGTATTGCAGAAAAGAATACAGGTAAAAAAACTAAAAAATAGAAAGGAATATAGACATTATGGAATTTAAAACTTGTGAAGAATATGTACTTGCCATGTTACATACTGCAGACAAAAACAATGATTTCTTACGAGAAGAATTAAACAAAACTGTTGAAATGTATAATAAATCTCAAAAAGAAAAAACTGAATTAGAAGCAGCAATGCAAATGAAGATTAATCAACTTGAGAGAACACTTAAAGCTTTCTTTCATAAAGCAAAATTAGGAAAAGAAGGTTACATCGCCATAGAAACTACATACTCGTTTGAACATGATGAAGATAGTGAATTAATTCGAGAAGCGGTAGATAACTATAAAACAGAAGTTGGGAAAATTGAAGCATCAGAAGACGATACAGAAGAAAAAGAGTAAAAACCTATGACAGAACTTATTATTGCATTATTATTAGAGGGTCGTAAGACTATACGTACTGTTCTTATTGTCTGTACAGTACTTCTAGTTGTCTTATTAGGAATAGCTTGTTCTAGTTGGTTTAGTACCACTATGTCCATAGAAGGTAAAATTACTGTTATTATCTTATTGACAATTGATTGCTTATTAGAGTGCTTTACTATCTTAACAAATACATTCTTAAATAAGTGCATCAGACTAGAATTAAAACAAGAACCACAAAAGGAAGATTAAACTATGGAAGATAAAGAAAAAATCAACAATGTTGATATTATACCAACATTTGAAGAATTACAAGAATATTATAAAAAGCTTGATATTCAACCTGATGAATTCTTTCCAATAAAAATCAAAGAAGATGCTACTTACGATGAAGTTTTCGAGTTATATTTTGACACAACTCTTTCTGATAGAAAGCCGCGTCTTACATACGGAGTAATTTACGGAAACATAGATGAAGCTGAACATTGGCAACCTCGCGACCGTGTCTACGATTTCACTCCAGAAGGATATAAAGAATTGAAGAATGATTTATATAGCGAACTCTTAGATCGTTCAATCCTATTAGCATCTGCTATTCTTAGTATTAAAAGGTCAATGTAAAAAAAACATTGACTTTTTTTTATATTCTATTATAATAAATAATGTAAGGAGGATACACCCTATGATAAAAGAGTTTTTTGAAAAAAACAAAGCCAAACGCTCAGCAAAAGATATCGCTAAAATCTGTGATAAATTAGCATCAGAAGTAACAAAACTTGCTCTTACTATTTATGCAGGCGATGTCTATTGTAGAATTGACAAAGTGGAATTAGATTTAGACCCTGAAGAAGATCGTGCTACGCCAATGTCTTATTCATTTGATGTACATCTTGAAGTTCCATCTATCAGACCTACCATTAAATGTGCAGATGTGTCTGTTTATTGGGACCAAGCAACATCGATTTCTATTAAGCAAGTAGCAGCAATGGTATTTGAAGCCGCTGAGTCAGAAGCGGGTGGAAATTACACACACAACATTAAAATCAGTAGTTACACACCAGCTTCAGAAGATGAACTCGAAGAAGAGGACGACGAATAATGAACGACGAACCTATATCAAAAAAGACAAAAGAACTAGAATTCTATTGTCCCCATTGTATGAAGAAAGTTGATGTTACACACATCGTTAAACCAACTGAAATCTGGCCTTATCATAACCACGAATTTACCTTAGAAAATGTTCCCGTCATCATTTGTAAGGAATGTGGTGGAGAGATATGGTATGATGACTTTGACTTCGTCACGCTTCAACGTGTTCAAGCAATGTGTAAACAACAATATCCTGAAGAATTTGAGGACGATCCAGAAGAAGAAAAGAACACTAAAGAAGAGGGCTAAAAACTCTCTTTTTTAATGCTCTTCAAACAGTGACAAAATGTCACCACTTCAAAGGCATTTTCTTATTGACAAATATTAATATTTCTATATAATAAAAGTATGAAAAACATCAGTCACAAAAAATGTAATGAAATTGTGACAAAGTATCAGTCACAAAAAAGGAGGGTCCAACCCATGTTAGAACCAATTAATAAAAAAAGTAAGGAATGGTTTTTCCTAGAAGTTCAAAGAGAAAGTAAACCAAATACAATGTATCAACAAATTCCGTATCACGAAGTTTCTTTTGAAGAATACGTAAATAAATATCAAGCGGTCACACAAGCACGTTCAAAAGCTCTTGCTTATTGTGCCGCCCATAACATTCCAGAGTCAGAATGCCCAATCAAGTTAACCTATGAGATTGAGACATTCGAGGGCTACGTTATATCCACCTGGAGATATCACGATGCTTACACAGACGTGCTCTTAGAACACCGTTACCTATCCAAAGAAACCCGCAGTATTATTAAAGCGCATCGCTCCAAAAAAGAAAAACGTCAGATGGGTAGTGACACTAACCAACTCGCCACAGACCCAACAGCCGTCGAAACAGAAGGAGGTCTCTTCTAAAAATGCTAATACCAAAGACCCCCAAATCCTTCAAAAACCCCGATGTCATCGGCATAAAATCGAATAAAAGTAATATTTTATTTGATATCTGCATTTCCAAAGATCTTCCAGGATATATAATTTTAAAACCAGCTCCCTTAGGAACAATCGGATTATATGAGTTTATGCCTATATCTACATTCTTAGTAGTTACGGATAATTCAAATATAACTCACGTGTCAATAGATATGGAATACGTTCCTCACGTACGTATACACACATACACATATACGTATGCAGATACACACACATACGAGGAACCGCTTCCTATATCTCTAAAAGATAAAATTGCACTATCTTACATTAAAACTATCTCTCGTAAGAAAAGAAAGGAAAATAATTAAGTCTATGTCTAGTTCAGCAGTACAAAATCAACCAAATAATAATAACAACGATCAACCAGTCCGTCACATCAAACGCGGTCAATATAAAGACTACTCTCAACCCCTTAACGGCATGACCCTCGAAGAGTCCAACAAGCTTATCACAGATAATCTCGCACTTGTGTTCTGGGTATTAAAAGAGAAGTTTCATTTTGATCCTTCCACGATGCAAGACTATGAAGATGTTGTGTCTCTCGGTATGCAAGGATTAGTCATCGCAGCGCGTCTCTATAATCCCGCATCAGGCTACAACTTTTCAACCTATGCAACACACTGCATCTCTTCTCAAATTCGCTCAGAGTATTTCCGTCGTAATCAAACGCTTAAAGCCACCCCCGAATTTGCCCCCGCTTACCTAGATGCCCCCCTCCCTCTTGAGACAGATCATGGCACCAAAAAAACGCTTCTCGATCTTCTCCCCGCCTCCCCATCTTCCGACCCTTCCACCACCCAAGACGCCTCAACCATAATGGACTTCATAATCAACAATCCTATTCCAAATAAATCCACTTTCCTCTCCTACCTTCAAGGAACCCGCATTATAGACATAGCCAAACAAGAGTCCGTCTCTTCCACCGCCATCCAGAACCGCCTTAAAGTTTCCATATCCTATCTTCGCTCCATCTTCAACCCTTCTCACTAGCCCCTCCCCAGGGGTTTTTCTTTTTTCACCCCCCTCTTTTACCCTTTCTTTACCCCCTGGGGGAAACGCGCAGTGAGCCATTGGGTATTGAGCTTGTGAAATAGCCATTGGCGAACGATGAGCGCGTGGGGGCAAACGCGTGCCACTCCGAGATGACACACTCTGCAAGTCTTGAGAGAAAAAAATGAAAATTTTTATAACTCACACACTTGCGAGAGCTTTTCAACGAAAAGTCGAGGCAAAATTGCTTTACTTTCTTTAAGGGGGAATATAAACCGAAGGTTTATATGAAATTCTTTTTACTCTTTTTACTCTTTTCTTTATTTATTTCTTTTCTTTTTAATCAACTTTTTTCTTTTCGTTTTTCTTTCTTTTCGGTTTTTTCTCCTTTTTCTTGGGGGACGGTTCTTTAAAAGCAGGCGCGCGTGACGCACGTGTACGTGTATGCACGTATGTGTACATATACATACATATACACATCACATACACAAAAACTAATGTGCCATTGTCCGCCAGCTTCAAAGCTAACTTCAGAACTCTTTAATACTCTTCCTTACCTAACTATTCTAAATATTCGAATACTTCAAGTTACTCAAATTCTTTGATATATTTACTTCAATGTAACTTCAATGAATCTTTGAACCAACTTCAATATAACTTAATTATTTTGCTTTTAACCTTGCTTAAGTTAAATTATAAATTTTACTCATACTTTTTTTCGGTTCGCTTCGCTTATTAAAAGGCGTAAGTGCTTATGCCCTTCCGCCAATCTTCCATTTAAAAGTCTTGCTTCCGCAATCCTTTCAAATCCGCAAAGTGTATTTATTCTTTTTTTGTTTTCTTTTCTGTACTTTGAGTTTATGTAATACCTAAAACTACTTAAAATGAAATATTCATCATTTTTTCTCCATTTAATTCAAAGAATCTCAAGTAAAGCAAGTTCTAATAAGTATTTATTCATTTTTATTGAATTTATTTCTTTATTCTTGATTTAATTCAAGAAAAAAATAGAAGGTTCTTGTGTACGCGCGTATACATGTATGCGTAACGTATAAAACTCTTATTTTTTAGATTTATTAAACACTCTTTAATTTATTTTCCATTTAATTCAAGAAATTAGGTCTAAAGTGGCTTAAGACAAGTATTTATTGGTCTGGAGTGTGTTTGGTTAGCTTTTATCCATTCAATTCAAGAAAAAAATTAGTTAAATTTGATTCTGGAGTGTTTTGAGAGTTATACAAGGGTTTTGATTTATATGATTTAAGCGTTACACTTTGTAACGGTTTGGGTGTAACAGTTTGGTATGTTTTGTTTCACACTTTCGAGGATTACTCGTTTATTCATTTGGGTGTTTAGAGAAAATTTTTAAGTAGGATTTAAGCAAGATAAGGTTTTTATTTAAGCAAGATTTTAAGTAGGATTTAAGTAGGATGTGTATGAGGCAGGTGGGTAGAAATAAAAGGTCGCGTGTATGGGCGCGTGCGCGATTTTTATATAGAACGTTTCACGTGAAACATGCTGGGTCAAAGAAGAGAGAAGTCTTCTTTTTCTTCGATTACAAGCCTGTTTCCAAGATTTTTTAGAATGATTCTAAAAATAAACAATTGTTAAAATATCAACAAAATAAGTAAAACTGTTGAAAAAAGATATCGAACACTTTGTTCGGAAACTTAGAAATATCGAACATTTTGTTTGATTACTCAAAAGACGTCTGTGCAAACAAAAAGATAACCCCTTTATACCCCCTCAAGATAAAAAAACAAGGGGTTATCCAAGAACCAGTTCATAAACAAGTTTGAGACATTAGGGAATAAAGCTCAAGAAGAATAAAAAGAATCAAAACAAAGCTCAAATTAGATCTTAAGAAAATTAATAAACTTGCAAAAAAACTTGACATTAGGAAAAAATCAATTATAATAGATAATGTAAAGGAGTGTGATAATATGAAACTACCAGAGACACTAAGTGTACCAATGGAAGAACAAGAGACATTAATCAGTTGGAGTAGAAATGATGAAAAGGTAAAGATCTATACGTCAGATAATACAGTACTGACAAAACTCAAGAAACTATCAGAAGCGGCACCTGATAAATATAAACTAGTAAGTGTTGTTAATAATCAAGATGGCAGTGCATATTCTGTAACATTTGAAGTAAATAAAAAGTGTGTAAGCTTAAGACAAGGAAAAGAAAGAGAATACACAGAAGAGCAAAAACAAGAAATGTTAGAGAGAATGTCAGCATTAAGAAATAGGAAAGGATAAAGACATATGGGATACGATAAGCGAATTGATGAATGGGATAAAATTAAACATCGAACGGATCATTTTCTAACGTATAATAAAGTAGAGAAAAAACATATAGAAGCATATAAAAAGGAAACGCAGGCATGTGACACACATACACGTGTAAATATAAATAAGGATAATATATCCGATGCATCCATCATTAGAGCCAAGAAAAAGACCCAGGTCCAAGAGAATCAGAAGTTCTTAAGTGAGCCATTTGTAAAGTTCAGAGGCATCGCGAAAAACGATGATGATAAGAGTTGGGTATATGGATATTACTATAGGCAATTATATAGTATGGATGATAACGGCGCACCTATATATAGACATTACATTGTGATGGACTGTGAGAATAAGATGACGGCGTGGATGAAGGGACTTGCGAAAGAACCGTTGAGAAGTCCGATCTTTGTTGAAGTCATTGGAGAGACAGTTACGCAATGGAGTAAATGCACAGACTTGGAAGGTAATGATATATACGAAGGTGATATTGTTGAGGTATATGAATTTGAGTACGTGGGTGAAGGAGAGAATCATAGGCCTGTAAAAAAGAAAGTGTTCGATGGAGTGGCTGCCGTGGGCGAAATGGGTAGAGGTGAGAAGAACGGTGCACCAAGCTTGTTTGTGGGATGCGTTAATGACGCCGCTAGATTAGCCGCTAAGAACTTCAGAGAAGCCGTGTATGGATATAAGATCGTGGGCAACTTCTTTGAGGATCCAGAGTGGTATAATGAGATAAAGAGAGGTAAATATAAGGATGACCTCAACAGTAACGATGATGATGGCTTTGATGACATCTGGGATAGAATCGATCCTGAAAGTGATGGAGATGATGAAGCATAATGTATTGGTACGATGATGATAGCTTCTGGGAGGATAAGAAACCTCCTAAGACATATGATTACTTGCATGATGATATAGAGGATCCTGCGGAGTATGATGATTGGTTACGATATATGGCAAGAGGAATTGGAATGAGGTATCCTGATGAAGATGACGTGTATAGTGATCATGATGAATACGGTGATATAATAATGCCACCGTGGAACGATGATGACGATTAGGGAGCGCAAGCTCTCTTTTTGTTTTGTGCCTGTGGTGTGAATCTGTTTAAATCTGTTTGAATCATTTAGATTCTGTGTTCATCTGGTGTGTCTCAATAGAGTATGATGATTCATTTTGCAATTAGATAAATTAAGAATCCAGATGATCTAAATAATCTAGATGAATCTGATGAAGCATCAAGAAAAAAATCTGGCCCTAGAATAAAAAGCTTCCTGCCTCATTAAAAAACGTCGCCCCATCAAACATTCGATTTATTTTCCATTTACATGGAGAAAAAACAAACTGAATCCCTTCCAGGTATAATTTAAGGGGACTCCGCGTTCTTGTCTGTTATTTAAAGAACTACCTTTAAATAAATCGTCTAAAATCGAAAATAACTATATATAAACTCTTAGAAATTCCCAGAATCATTAAATTAATTATATAATAATTAAAAAGAACTAAAAAGAATTAAAAGAATCTTCCCTCCATCAAAAAAAGTATCCCTCTCAAAAAAAATAAAAAAAGTTTTTAAAACCTATTGACTTATTTTTATATTCCTGTATACTTATTAGTGTAAAGGGGGAAAGGAAATGAACCTCCGAAGTACCCCTTACAAGTTCTTTGAAAAATCAATATCAGTCCATTATCATTTTGGATAAAAAAGAATTCATCACAGTGACGACGTCATAAAAGTACTAACTTAAACTGTAAAAAATAATCTGACAGTATAAACGAGGCGTCGGTACCGTGATGAACTCTTTTAAAAGCTAGTACGGAACTTGGCCAAATCCCGCTGATACTATTAAAATAACATTTATCATGTTTTCTCCAACCTATATTTAAATGAACCTTATCGGTTATTTTAATATCAAGGGAAATTGATGATGCAATGCAATACGCTATTAACCAAAATAATCAGCATAACTCAGTGAATCCCCAATTCACTTCCCGCACTACTTTCCAAAAGATTCATTCAACCCATCCCCTTAACAGGGATGCTATGAGGGCTCTGTTTAGAAGATCCAATAGGAACAGTTATTTATATCTACTTATAAATAATTAAACTCCTTATGGTCCCTCTTTAAATGTGCAAATTTATTAATCCCTTCTTCAGAGCTTTCATAGGGTCCTTGTAAGGCCCAATTTTAGTTTTTATAGATGGACTAGGTAGACAAATTAGGTAGACAAAGAGGACGCCTGTTTTGGACAGACAGGTTTCCTTGAAGAGCAGAGATCAGAACACCACACCACCTTCTAACCTGAAAGTATTTGATCAGTACCTTTTCTATCTCTGCTCCTTAAGGCAACTTATTTACCTTAGCTCACACCGTATTCACCACTTTTCCTCCTGGTAGTACGGTGTTTTCGTTTTCTCTTTATCCTCATCTAATCGGATCCTTTTTTCTTATTGACACTGTGTCAGTAATATTCTGTGCCCTTCTTTTTCCTCTTTTTTTATTATCTTCCTTCTTCCAGATGCTTGCAAATTGTAATCATCTGTTTTTCTCTATTTGCTCCTGTAAGTACAGTTTTTTAATACTTCGTGGAGCAAAAATTGCACTTCAAATTCTGTTTTTACCTTTTCAGGTGCAAAAAATCTCACCCTCTCGTTAAAAAACAATCGCCCTTATAGCTAATATATTAGCGATTAAGGTTACAAAAGAGGTTTATCGCTAATATTTGAGCGATTCTTTCACCATCATATAGTATCCCCTGCGAGAGCGCCCTTTTTGTGACACTGTAATGTCACTTTTCTGGATGTTTTCTATCTTTTTTTCTGGTTCTTTTCTGGATGATGCATCAATGACATAATTCTGGTATAATTATAACATAATTATGTACCTCGTAGCTATATCATTATAATGATATATTTCACACTATTCTACTCCATATACTACACTACCTCCTCTCGTCCATTTCTTTTTTCGCTTATAGGCATACACCAGATTTTTCGCGCCTATAAGGCTGAAAAAATACGGGCGGCAGAAAAAAGGTGGCACTCCAGTAAAAAAAAGTGGGGCGCCCGTGTAAAAAGTGCCCGCTCGCATAGTTTCCCCTGGCTGCGTAGTTTTACGTCGGTCATTTCCCTTCGACGGTTATGGATTGCTTGGGGCTGGTTATAGTATCGCTTGGATTACGGATTTACTTTGCTTGAATAAAAGTCAACTACTTAGACGGCGAGGAATAAAGGAGTGAACCTTTACTTTCGGCCCACTCCAGTCATGCAGCAAAACAAATATACTGCACAAACAATGAAACTTAACATAAGTCCATTCATTATCTACTCACCTCCTTTCCAATATATTGTAACACATAAACTGTGTAATACAATCATTAGTTTTTACCTACAACTGATAATCTTACCGTTGGAAAGATAGGACACATCATATCAAAATAATTTGCTTTGTATTCTGAAGATTCTTTTTCTTCATCTGTTAGTCCTATGGCAACTCGTCTTAACATAGCATCTGGTTTAAAATCATCTGTGAGAACATCTATATCTACAGGAGTACCATAGATTTTATTAATTGCGTCATAGATTTTATCTTCTCCAAATCGTTCTAGGTGTTCGTAATTAATAGCTAAGTTACCAAACACTTGTAGCTGAGGTACCCAGTTTTCTCTTGCTATAATTTCTTCTAATGGAAGCAAGACGTTGTTAATTGGAAATATAGGAAACACTTTTTTGCGCTTATCAATACGAGTTAAATCAATTAATAATTGTCGTGCTTCTAAAAGAGCTGATATAATAGATGAATCTTTTAACAGGAAATTATGACATCCTTCTAATCGATGACTGTCTTTTCTTTTTAATGCTCTTATATAAGATCTGGTAATTTGATTTAAGTCTCCTTGTATACCTAAAGAATGTACACGTTCTAATAAAGCTCCGACATGAAAGTTTCCATGGCCTTGTAAAAAATCATATTCAACTGCAACAAGCTGTTGATCCCAAGTCATAGTATTAACATAATCTTCTGTGATTTCATCATTTAATTTAATGGAGTTATAGACTCTAACAATGTGTGTAATGATTTTGTATCTTAATTCGTTTTTCATAAGTTTTCCTCCTAATACTTTTATTTGTTCCTATTTGATTAATACCATTATACCACAAGTGTTGTCAGCACACAAGTGGTATAATGATTTTGTTTAATTAATTTGAACTACCATTCACGATAATATTTTGTGTATGAAGTATTAGGATAAAGCTTAGAATCTTCTGCTTCTTCACATTCGGTAACAGTAATTTCAACATGATGAGTATGACATCTTGTTTCATCTGCCATTACTTCATCTACTTTCTTCTTAAGAGCATCGGATACTTTTGAAAAGTTATCCATAGGTTCTGTTACTCTGAACTCAAGAGTTGGTTCGTTCATTTCATCACAACTAACAATTTTACAACTTCCAATATAAACAATTTTTCTCATTTTTATTTTTCCTCCTATTGTTTATTTATTAAGATATACTTTTTTGTCATTATAGCCTAGATCTTCAATAATCTCTGGTAAATGTTCTGTTCCGAATCCTAATGATTCATAATTGTTAAACCCTGCGACTTCGTCCATTTGAAGTTGTTCGTGCCATACATTAAATATGTGAGCGTGATTGCCCTTGTCACAGACACAACAAGACCAACCTTCTTCTCTTCCCATATATTGTCCTGTCCAGACATCTCCAAATGCATCTTTTACCTTGTACCAGTGGCCTTTAATAAATTTGCTTTTCATAACATATTTCCTCCTTTGTTTTAGTTATGATAGACTGTTCCTATTGAATTTTAAATTTTAATTATTTAATAATACGAATCTTAAGTTGTTCTGGATATGATATACCTGCTACACTTAATACATCATAACAAATTTCTATGAATGATAAATCTTTATATTCTTCATCGAACATACAAGCTCCACCATCATCTTCTTTCAATTTGTTTTTCCATATTTCTATATTCTCTTCTGTTATTTTATCTTGTCTTTCGGGATTATTTTCATACACCTCATAATAAGCGTATGATTCATATCCTTCCTCATCATCTTCTTCACTTAAATCTGAAGTTCCTTCACAAATATGAAAAATCCAATGTTCATGTTCATAATCATTAGAATCTCCTACAGCTATCCAGAAATCTGTTTTAGTATTTGGACGTCCTTCAATTTTCATCTGAGATAATTTTTTCATATTTTCTTGTTCTTTATAGACATCATTTATATCCACATTAAATGCTTGATGAGCAATCAATTCAAGCCAATCAATATAATATGTTTGAATATTTTGATTATTTTTACATTCTTCTAAAAGTTCTGCGAATGATTTACTATAAACATCTTGTAAACCATAAATTTCATTTAAGTCATCAAGAATATAATTATCATAATATATTTCTAATCTATCTAATACAGCTGCTGTATTATCAAAACGATCCTTTTCGATTTTACCAAGATTAGCACCTTGTAAATCTTCTAAACTGTAATATTGTATTCCTTCTACTTCTTCCTGTTTGATTAATTCGAAGTCCATATCTGATAACAACATAGCACAAATTTTTGCATAATTCTTTTTCATACCTTATTTCCTCCTTTGTATGATTTAATAAACGACTGTTCCTATTTAATTTTTAAATTCTTGTTTATCTTATATTTAACAATAAATACAAAATTAATGTTAAAAGTACAAGAAAAACTGAATATCCTTCTCTTTTTGCCTGTTTACATATAAAATATATTACAGCACCGAAAAAGACCAATAAGAAAATTGCAACTTCCATATTGCACGTCCCTCCTTTCTTTTTAATTATTGAGGTGATAATCCACACCAAAGCACGAAAAACAAAAGTAATAATAAAGCTAAAACTAAATAAGTATAATCTTCATTACTCATAATATTTTCTCCTTTCTTTTATTAATGTTGATGGAAGAAAGTCATTTGACCTAACATCATCTTCCAACAATTTTTACAAGTCTTACAACTTCCTGGACATTGATATCCGCCTGTTGGTACATTTGCTTTAAATTCAGATGATTTTTTGAATTCGACATATGTAACAGGAAGTAAATATTTATTCTTCACTGTTTTATTATATTCTTCATCCCACATACTTAAAACAATTTTAAGATTTACAGGAAGACTTTCAATGCCATGTTTGTCAATCCATTCATTGATTAATTCCCATTTCTTAGTAAATGCTAAGAATGTTGTTTGAGGACAAGCTAACGCAACTCTGACCATACCGTCTAAATATTGTTCGTCAACTATATCTCCTGATGAATGCCATCTGAAATATTTATATGTAACATCGTCATTGTTTAAATATTTAATAACCTCATCAAAGAACGCTACTTTATCTTCATTATATGAATTGTAATTATCCATATGAGATTTTTTAACGTTTGGATATAAATGAGTTCCTCTACGAGCGTAGCAAAGTTTTGCACAAGGTGCATTTCTTCTACAAGTGATGATTGGTGGAAGATTTAAGGTTGGAACCTTATCTCCTAATTTACTATTTGATAAACTGATGTGTACTAACATAACATTTTTCCTCCTTATATAAAATTTTGTTATGAATCGACTCGACTGTTCCTATTTAATTTTTAATTTATATGTTTATTCTATTAAAGAATAATACTCTATATGTCCTTCTTTGTCAATAAACTTAATACGATATTTGCTAATATTAACTAATTTTGTAACTTCTTCTGCAAATGTTCTAAAATCATCTTCTGAATAAGCATAATTTTCAGGCATAAATACATCTCGGTAATATTGATATAATTTTTGATCTTTAGATTCATCAGCCTCTATTACATATTTTTTATCATTATTGTCATCATCTTTTTTATCGAATTCACCGTAATTTTCTTCATATTCAAATTGGTCTAAAATATAATTTACTCCAAAATAAGAAACATACGCTTCGTGATGTTCTGTGTCAATAGTAATTTCAACATCACCTTCTGACCATGCTTGTGTTTCGTTCATATCTTTATCAAAGATGCCAATTAAACCATCATTTCTGTCATAAGTGAATTCTCCATCTTCAGCCATTCTATTTTCAATAAGTTTTAATGCTTCGTCAGATAACCCGATTTCTATTTTAAGATAATTATAAAAATTCTGACAAATAGGTCCTCGTAAATTTTCTGGAATATGATTTCCATTATGTAAATTATTGTCTTCACTAAATTGTTGCCAATATCCTTCATAAGTGATATTGGTTCTTTTAGCAAATCTCAAGAAAGCTTCTATGGCAATCTGTTTAGCATTTGCTTTTGGAAATTTTTCTATCATCTTATTCATTAAATATAATATAATAAGAGTATTAACCGCAGCACTGTCTGTATAGGCTGACCAGTGTTGATACATATTTGCAACTCTTTCTTCTGTTTTTCCATCATAAACTGTAATAACTAATCTTTGTCCCATAATCATTTTCCTCTTTTCTTTTAAATTTTTGGGAAGCCTACATGGCTTTGTTCCTATTTAATTTTAACATTTTTATTTCAATAGTTCAAGAATTCTTTGCTTATATTCTGATTCTTTACACCATTGATTTGGCCCACCACGAAAATCTGTCAACGATTCTGCTGTTCTGTACATTGCTAAACCATTTACTGGTTCTGTTGTGATGTAAACAATCTTTCCATTATCTTCGTTTTGAATAAAGCCAATACATCCAACTTTTTGATAGCAAGTAACATCATCACGCAAATGAAATGTTAGATTTTTACAATCTCTAAACATATATTTGATAGCACGTGTAGATTTTCCTTTGTTTGGTAATAAATAATTTTTCATCTTTATTTTCCTCCTTTCTTTTCTATTTCAACTTGGTTTAAAATTTCTTCTAAATCAATTTGATTCAATAAATAAGGGCCTTTTCTTAATTTAACATAAGATTTTAAATCCTTTATTACAGGTAAATTATACGTTGCTTCACCTATATTTTGTACTTCTTCGAAGTGTCTTATTGTGGCTGTATCAACACTTATATTAATACCACTTTCGTATGCTTCAAAATGATATAATTTATTTTTATAAACGAATAAGATGAACGCACATCCCCAAGCCCAATGAGAAGGTGAAGAAATATCTCGAATTAAAGTCATATTATTTATTGTATTTTCGGTAAAATAACATTTGAGTCTATTTCTTTTATATTCGCTATATGCTTCTTGATTTATCATTTTTTCTTTTTGATAATTATAATCAATTATCAAACTTAAATATTTATTCAGTAATTCAAGAGTTTCTTTGACATCTGACAACATTTGACTATATGAATTTAAAGGAAAATAATCAAACGAAAAATCTTTTAAATTAATAAATATTTCGTTATGTTTTGGAGCAGGTGTTCTGATATATAGCCAAAATCCTTCTTTATTGTGTCTTTCTATTGTTGCCATATAAATAGATTCTAAAATAGGATATTGTTCTATTAAACGAGAAGTTAATCTAAAATCTATAATTTGATTAGTTTCTATTTGCTTTTTTAATTTTTGTACTTGACCACTATTAATAATTTGCTCTTCTAATTTCATAATTTCTTTTGCTAATATTTGATTAGTTTTAAGTACTTCTAACTCGCTTTGTTCAAAATCATTGTATTTTAGGTCTATGTTTTTGATTGCTTCGCATTTTTCTATTTCGCAAGTTTCTTTAAAGTGTGTTATTTCTTCATAAGTTTGTTTTGTAATTTTATCATATAAATTCATAACTTTTTCCTCCTTTCTTTAGAACTAGTCAGCATAACCTGCCGCTAGTTCTAATAAATACCATTTATCCATTTGATCAATCTCTTCCCAGGATTTTTCTCTTCTTAAAGCGTGTAACATTTCAACATAGCAATCAGGATTAAGATTATTAGAATCTTTTAATCCTAAATAACTTGCGTGACTGCATAATTGTTCAAATTCTTCGTCATCAATACTGTTATCAAATAAACATTGTACTGAATTAGCAATGGTAATATCCCATACACTAATATTCTTTTCGTTTAAGACTTCTAATTTTTGTTTGTAATTCATAATTATTTTCCTCCTATATATGAATTTAACGACTGTTCCTATTGATTTATGTATTAAAATGAATAATAAAATTATTTACTTAATAAGCGACGTATTCTTCCTATTACTTGCGGTATCAATCTATCATTGATATATGCAGCAGAATATTTATTTTGAACATCATCTATTTTTGCTTTTTCTGTAATGTCAGAATATCCTTGTTCAAAAAGAAGCGAAACTTGTCTTAATTTATTATACGTTGATATGTAGTCATATAATTCATCAAGTTCTTCTTCTGTTAAAGGTGTTGCTTCCATTGTTTTTCTAAATTCTGTTTGTGTAAATAATCCTTGAGAATAATAATCAGGATATCCTTCAGGACGACCTAATATGACCATATTGAGATAGTCCCAATGTGAAGATTTTTCATCTCGTCCTTTAACAAATTGAGGTTCTCTTAACCAATATCTGCGTCCAATTTTATTACGACCTAATAAATAATGATTGACTCCTAAATAAACTTTTGTTTGTTTTAACATTTTTCTTTTACGCATATTTTTTTCCTCCTATTTAATTAATTAAAAGAGAGATTATCCGAAGACAATCTCTCCAAATAAAGCCCATTGGATAATGAAATCTCCACTTTCAGCATCAGCATAACAACCAAGATAATCTTCAATATCATCATATTTAGAGTGGGACATTTCTTGTCCAAGACCTTCTAACACTCTATTGAGAGTCAACTTCCAAGGATCTCCTTCGACTCCTTCTTCATTATTTAAATCTGTTACACCTTCTTCTTCTGCATCTTCAAATTCAATATATCCTCCATTCCATAGAATATAAGCAGCTATTTCTACAGTAGAACAATATTCATCTTCAGGATGTTCTGCTTTATATTTCTTTTCCCATTTAGTCCAATTTTCTGAAGCGTTGTCAAGCATTGCCCAATAACCAATTCCACCTTCAAGTGCAATAGCCATAACATCACACAAATTGTCTTGTGTAATTTCAACTGTTTTTGTAATAGTGATTTTTTTAGTTTCTACGTTTTTCATAATCATTTTTCCTCGATTCTTTGATTTTTGTTCCTATTTAGTTTTAATGTTCCTATTTAATTTGTTCTTTTAGTTTTTTGATTTCTCTTTGCATACGATCCATATTGTCAACTACACCGTTTGTGTATTCAACAATTTTTCTTTCGTTATATTCTTCTAAATCTTCATTACGGCAATAAGGACAAACTCCTCTTGTACCATAATGATAAGCGTGATATGGATCATAAAGACCATATTCATCTTCGTAACAGAATCGTTCTTCTTCAAGATCATCTTCTGTCATAAAATGTTCACAATTTGGACAAAAATATATCATTTTGTTCACCGCCTTTCTTTATTTAACAGCAAGAATATCTTTAATATTTTTATTAAAGACTTCTGGAGTTTCTTTCTTAACCCATTGAGAAGATTGAGTAACTCCCATAGCTTCTTCTTTTGTTATTGGATTACCATCAAAATAATAACCAATAACTTTTGGACGATGAAGGAAGATTTTTGATGTTGTCATTCGGATATATGTTTCACCTTTATTTTCAATCATCCATCTATTTTTCCATTCTCCCCAAGGCAAGACTTCTTTAATTTCACCTACCATTCCAATTGCTTGTCTTTTTTCAATAACAGATTTAATATTAGAATATCTAACACCAAATCTTACTACAGATTGTACAACTTTTGTAATAACGTGTCCTTTAAAATTTTTGTTTGGAGTAATGTTTGTTTGATATGTTACTTGAACATAAGCTCCTTGATGTTTGTTTGAAATAATATTTAATAATTCTTGTTTTTCCATGATAATTTTTCCTCTCTTTCTATATATATTATATCATGTTTAATAATGTTTGTAAAGACAAAGACTATCCTAAATAGATAGCCTTGTCTTTGTCGTCTAAAATCATTAAGTCGTGATTTATGGCTTCATAATATTCTCTGGTTGAAGAACCTTCTTCTTTTTCAATACTTTTAATTGTTTCTCCTGAATAATATAAAGCATGATATCCGTTGGCTTCTTCATCATCTGTGACAAATATCACATAATCGCCGTGACCTTTTCGAATTTCTTCTCTAAGATATTTATATAAATCTTCGACTGTTAACGCTCCACATTTTGTCATTTTCTTTCACCTCCTAACAAATTGTCAATACGTTCGAATATTGCTGGTAACAAAGTTTTATTAATACAATTCGCAAAATCTTCGTTTTTTAATACATCAATTTTTGCTGCTTCTGTTTGATGACTATAACCTCGATGTAATATTTCTGCTGTTGTTATTAAATTATAACACGACATCATATAATCAATTAATTGATATTTTTCATTTTCATTTAAAGTAGTTTCTACAAAAAACTTATCAAATGAGTATATGGCGAAGCCTGTCGTATTATTTAAAAATAAATAATTAAAATGAGTATAAAAATCAATCTCTCTGCTTAATTCAGAATTACGATTGTTAGATAAAATATCTACACAGCCACAATTCCAATACTCATGCCAATCGCACACCCATTCAGGTGCTTGTAGCCAATATTTTTTGCCTTCTTTATCCTTTCCTAATAAATAAAACTTTTTTCCACGCCAATAAATTACTTTCTTTTTCATAATTTTCACCTCCTTCCTTTTATCCTCTACAACAAAGAGCACCATATTGAGAATGAATTGATGTTTCATCAACATTTCCTGTTTCTTGTGCCCATTGTAATAAAGCTTGCACAATTTCAGCATCAGGATTACTATTACATAATCCGTGAACTTGTCTTATAGAAAACTTATTATCAATAGAACCATTTTGAGAAAGTTCTATTGTAAAATATGGTTCAGACAAATTACTATTTTTTCTGAAAAACAATATTGCTGTATGTTTGTTTGCAAACGTTTCTTGATAAGAGCTTACACAATGATGTAAGATTTTTCCTTCTGTGGATAAATCTTCTACTTTTTCAGGAACTAAAATAGTAAATTCATCATTGCTCCAAGCAAATTTCTTTTGTAATATTTCCTTCCAAGGTTTATATCTTTCATTTAATAGTTTGGATTGGTCAGCACTGATTATTTGTTTAAAAGCATCATAATTTTCCGACATAAAATTATGAAGATAATGAATTTTCATTTTAAGATCTGATTGTAGAATTGCTTGTTTTAAACAATAAACAGAAATTTGTGGAAAATGTTTTGTAACACATTCACAAACATATGACAAATTATTATTTTTAAAATCTTCTTTTGTTGTTGGAAAATCAATTGGAATTAATTTAATTTTTTCCTTCATTTGATAATAATCATATAATTCTGATAATTTTGCCACGTCGGATGCACTAATTTTATTTAATATTCGAATAATTTCAGAATCTGAAAATCCTTGTTCTGGAATTATAATGTTATAAAATGTCATAATATTAAGTATCAAATCTTTTACATATAAATGATGACCTTTGTCACAAATCAGATTTTTAAACATTTCTAACGTTATATATTTACCATATTTTTTAGCAATTTGTTTTTTAGATAATGTTTTTCTATTTGAAGCAATTCTACAATATCCATAATTATAACAAGAAGGATAATTTGTTATGGACATGTTTCCTTTTAAAATATTAATCAAATAATAAAATAATTCTGCATGAAAATCAGTACAAACATAATTTTTATCGAAAATTGTTGCATCTTTTATAAAATCTTCGTAATTTTTCTTACTTAAATAACATTGTTCATACATTTTAGTCTTTTGTATATCACAAGCAGTATCAAATAATAATTGTGTCACTCGCGACGCTGTACGAGAGTTAGCAATATTTGTTGAATAAAACAATTTTCTTGCCTCTATAAATTCATTAACGTATGTAGAACCATAATGCTTAATAAAACTTTCATATGTCATATCTTTATAGTATAAAGGATTAAACAAAGGCTCTAATATTTTTTGATATATTAATTCTCCAATAGTAAAATCTTTATTATAATAAGCATAAGAATAATGACCTTTTTTACAATAAGAGTTATTAATGCTATACGAAGACAAAATTTCTGCAAAACTATTATTTGGAAACATTGAATTAAAAATGTAATTTAAACCATGAATTTCTTGAATCTCAGAAATATGTTCTTGAATACAATTTATAATTTGTTGAAAACTCTGTACATCTGAATAATTAACACTATTGAAAGTTTGATATTTATTGGTTTTATCAATTGTTAATTCTCCTTGTGGAGAAGCGAGAAAACATTCGCAGTTTCCTGTCTTTTTGTCATATACGTGTAATATTATATTTCTCCAATAGTTTTTATTATACATTAAAAGATACACATTATCTTGATCAGATTCAATATGTAATATATTGTTTGATTCAATCAATTCTTTTATTTTGTTTTGAAACATGTCTTGGTATGTTAACAATTTTGATTTTTGAATTGTTTTATGTGCAAATTTCGTTTTGTTTGGATGTTTAATACATTCAATAAATGTTGCAATAGGAAACATTTCATTATAATCTACAGAGTGATTTATTTGCCACCAATTTTTTAATACAGTTAAATCAAAACCTTGTTCCTTCAATATTTTTGTTGAAAAAGGTGATAAACGTCCAAATGGATATTTATCACCTTGATAAGAATCTATTGTATTTATATTTACAAATCTAATATCTTGGGTATTGGATGCATTACTAATTTTCCAAGATCTTTCTTTTGGTTCAACAAAACGTTTGTTTGAATCATACATTTCCCAATCATTTGTAATATAAAACATAGGTTCATTACGATATAAATAAGGAAATGCCTTTCTATTTGTAACATAGGAGTTAAACAAATATATGCCAACACCCTTTTTATTATTAATAGTACATTTTTCAATGAAAATATAGTTTTTAGAAGCATTTTTAATAGGAAATAATAAAGCATAATCTTTAAAATCTTCTAATACTAGTTGTCCTTGTTTATCATAAATTTTTCCTGCTGGTGTTACTGTATACATTGGTAATTGGCATAATTGTTCGTGTGTTTCAACTTCTACCTCTCTTAAATTAGGCATGTTGTTAAATGTGTTTACTTTAATTTCTTTATTCATAATTTTTCCTCCAATTTTTCCTTTTTCAAGGGATAAGAATATTTTTATGGAGAAAATATTCAAAACCTTGTTCCTATTTAATTTTCAATTTAAAGATTAATAATCACAGTCTTCGTCTTCATCATAATCGTCATAATCATCTTCATCATAATCTTCGCAACATTCCATTCTTTCCTCCTGAAGAGCTTTTTCAACTCTTTCTTTTAATATGACATCTAAATCTTCTTGAGATAATTTAGATTTTAGATCATTACAATTTGCAATTTCTTTACCTTCGTGGTCATAAGCAATTTTACCTTTGACTAGAATTTCAATTCCATTATCTAACTTAAAGCTATGATCTGGAATCATTTCTGCTTCTACGAATTGTTGAGCAATATTACATTGCATATAGACTTGAGACATATTCATTCCCATTGAAGCATAAAGATTTAACATCTTTTCTTTATCTTCTGCGGAGCTTGCAAATCCAATTAACATTTCTGTTCTAGGATCATAAACTGGAATTAATTCACCTGCATCAAGCATTTTAATAGTATCTAAAATACCTTTTTGAGGCATTTCTTCATATTTTTTTAATAAAGCTTCTTTAGCAGCTTTCTTTTCTGCTTCTTTTCTTTCTTCTGCTGCTCTTTTTAAATTTTCTAATACTGTGTTTTTCATAACTGTTTTCCTCCTATAATATAAATGTTATGATGTTCCTATTGAGTTATTGTTCCTATTTAACGATTACGCTACTATTTCATATAGTTTAATATCGTAATTCCATTCCTCTTTGCCTTCTGCTACCATTATAGCCATATGATAACATTCTAATTGAAAGTATGAAATTTGTCTAATAAATTTATGACACTCTTCAACAGAGTTATAATATTTAGTTTGTAATAAATATGCATCTGTTTCTTCTTCGTAAATTTCTACAAAATATCTTTTCATCTTATTTCACCTCCTTTATTTTTGATTTAGTAACAACTGATTTTAAACAACCAGGTGTATTTAATAATAATTGATGTAATTCTCTTTTACTAAGTTCATCTTCTTCTTCATTAATTAATTGCTTGCCTTTATTAGTTATTACTCTAATTTCATAATGACTTGGTACAACAGGAGAATCGTGATGTGTTTCTTCTATAATGATAATTCCATCATCTCTAATGAATACTCTTGGACCATCTTCTGTTTCGAATAGACACATACGACTTATCATTCCCCATAATGATGTATTATAAATAATCATACCTCCTTCTTGTTTTCCGTGCCATGACATAAAATAACCCGTTCCTAAAAAGGTCATTTTACCTTTTGTCTCTTCTAATTCTATTGATAAATCTTTTGCTTCTTCTAATGTAATTTCTGTTAAATTTAATTCTTTGTTATCCATAATTAATTTTCCTCTTTCTTTAAATAGATAATGTTTGTCACCTGTCTATCAGGTAGGCTGTTCCTATATTGTCCGTATATATAATATTTTTTCATTTTTTCAGCAAGTTGAATTTGATTCATATTTCTATCAAAGAAATAATAATCATCTTTTGGTTTATTATATTTATCCTTTTTTGTATGTATTCGGACCGCATACTGGACATTCATATAATTAAGATATTGCTGAAAGGATCTGATTACAACAGATCCTCTTTTCATCTCCATTCCATTAATCACCTCCTATCTTAATTTTGTAAAGACAAGTTTACCTTTTTCAGAACCACATTCTGAACAGTAATACCCTTTACCTTCTGTTTTATAGATTTTACCTTTTCTATAATAAATCCATTTTTTGTGACAGCAAGGACATTCTAGCATTGCGACTGCTTTAGGACTTAATGCTTCATCATATGTATAAAAATTACATCTTGAAATATCTACATCAAAGTGATATCCTACTATAAGTGCAAGATTTTTCCATACAGGGCCGTGATGAGCTTTAGGTCCTGCGTATGCGTGACATAACTCGTGAAGAATAACAGTTTTGATATCTTTATCGTTTACTAAAGCGTGATTGACAAATACGGTGTTCGTAACGTATGAATATCTTCCATTAGCGGTAGCAGATATAAAATATGGATCTACTTTTATATTAACTTTTTGTATTCGTTGTCCTTGTTCTTCATTTAAATATTCAACAACCTCATCATTTAATTGATTTGCTAATTTAATAACTGCTTCTGGTGTCATTTTACATCACCTCCTTTCCAAATACGCCACTAAGCATTATGTCAACTTTTTGACCAATTTGTTTTTCACAAGTTGGAGAAAGTTGAATATTTAAATCATCTTCTTCTTTTTGAAGATTTTCAATAATCTTAGTAGTTTCTGTTCTTTTTACTTGAAGTCTAGCCTCTCTAAGTTCATTAGCTGATGGCAAAAAGTCAGGTCTACCATTATTTTTAAACTCCTCTAAATAAGCTGGAGCTAAATAAGTGGTATCAACAAGATTTGCTGCCATCCATCTGCCTTCTCGATCTTTCTTCAAATTAAATGCAACTTGAACTCCCACCTTTGCATAACAACGATGAGACATTAATTGTTTAAAATGAAAAAACAGATTTTCGTCAAATTTGCCATTACCCCATTGTGGAGTAATATAGCCATAACCTCCTTTCGTATTAACTGATAAGATTGTTCCGATAAACATTTGATTTTGATGTAACATATTATTTACCTCCTTTATCTGTTTTTAATATAACATCAATAATTCCATATTTCAAAGCTTGTTCAGCTGTGAAGTATTTATCTCTTTGTAAATCTGCTTTAATTTGTTTAACAGATTTTCCTGTTTTTTTAGAGCAGAATTCAAACATCTTTTCTCTGATAAATTTCAACTGTTCAACAGCAATTTCAACATCCATTGAGGAGCCTTCAGCTCCACCAATTGGTTGGTGTAACATTGTTGTTGCATTTGGAGTTGCATATCTATGTCCTTTTTCTCCATTTAATAGGATAATACCAGCCGCACTTGCTGCTAAACCAATATTATATGTATGTACTGGAGATTTAATTAAATTCATTGTATCTACAATAGAATTCATTGCATATACGCTACCTCCACAAGAATTAATATATAAATGTATAGGTGCAACAGCTTGTGCATCTAAATAGAGCAAAGCCATTGTAACCATCTCTGCGCTAACATCATTAATTTCTCCTGTTAGCATTATTGTTCTGTTGTCTAATAATGCATTAAACATTTGTTCATTTACGTGATTCATTTTTATTTTTCCTCCTATTAATCAGTAACTTTAATGAAATAATGTAATTCTTCACCTTTAAGGTGATTGTAAGCATAATCATCTGCTTTTTGCCACAAGTCATTATAGACTGTAACAAAATCTGAATGACCTGCATTGTAATGTTGCCATAATTTCCAATTTAGTACCATTACAAATTCTGTTAAATACTTATAATTACTTTTAATATCTCTAAAAGATTTTTTATAAGTATCTTTAACAGCCTCTACTCCGAATGCATCAGCAATGCTGAAATCATCCCAGAAGGTTGTCATTGGCTTATAGCCTGTTTCTTCTTCGATTGTCCAATGTGTTCTCATCTTTTATTCCTCACTATTATAGCATTTCATTATCTAGTAATATTGAACCATTGTCAAGTTCAAATATTGCTTTGTTACTTTTAGCAGCTACATATTCGTATTCTGTAAGACCTGCTATATATTTACATTCGTCTTTTGAATCATATTCTTCAAAACGATCTCTAAAATATTGTAAATCAAAATCTACTTCATCGTCTTCTAAAATATCATAGATTTTGTCTACTACATCTCTTGAGAACCCACTTTCGTTCATATGGTCCTCAAATTCACACTTACATAATTCGTACTTTATCATAACACTCATTCCTCCCTTTGTTATTTTGATAAAACGAAACCAAAACCTTTTTTAGTTTCGTAAATACGCATAATATTGTCAACGACTTCTTTTGTAACTGGAACATTTGTCCTTTTACTGCGTGCCATACATCTATCTAATAATTCAATAGATGCATCTGGTTGCCCAGCATTATCAATTGTTTGTGATTTATCATAAATGTATTCAATCACATCCAATTCTACCGTATTATCAGCAAAATCATTTAATATATCTAATACTATCTTTTTATCTAAAGGTTTTATATTAATTGGACATAAACGACGTGACATCGCTTGATCTTTCTTAATAGTTTCTTCATATTCATTATTAGTTGTTGCACCAATAATGGTAACTTCACCTCTTGATAAATAAGGTTTTAAGATATTGCTTGCATCAACTGCTCCTTCTGCTCCACCAGCACCCATTAATGTATGAATTTCATCAATAAATAATATAATAGGATATTGTGGAAATTCTTTATTATATTTAATGACTGCATTTAATACAGTAGTAAGTTTTTCTTCAAACATACCTCTATATTTGGTTCCTGCAACTGTGTTTGCAATAACTAATTCAAGAATACAATATTTATCTTTAATTCTTTGATTTAGTTCTTCTATAATAACAGTTTTTCCAGAACCAGCAGGAGCAACAAGAATAGAATTTCTCATTCTTTTCTTTAATAAACTTTCTTCAAGAAGATTTAACTCATCTTCTCTACCTTTTACTTCAGTTGCTGGTTTATTCATAGGAAACAAGATATTTTGAGACTTCTTAATTATTTCATTAATAACTTGTCTTTCCTTAAAATTATTTTCAGTTGCATTAGCCCAGTGATTTGGATCCGCATATACTGGAGTTGTATAGAAATAATCAAGCACATTACAAAGAACTTCGTGATCTTCTATTGTTAAGAATAAATCTTTAAAGATTTCATCAAGAGTAATTAATGAGTTTTCTTTATGATTCATATCAACTCTTAACAAAAAATTCTCATCATTATACCATTTGATCTTTTTCTTAGAATTAATCTGTTCATCAGGATGGTTATTTCTATCCTTTAATTTTAAAGCGTTAATTAAGTTTAATCTAAAAGAACCAACAAAATTTTCGCCTCCTATTTCAGGAATTAAAACTTCTTCTAGTAAACCACATCTATATTGTGGTTCGTTATTTCTAACTAATAAATAGTTAATTAACAACATTTCTGGATATACCTCAAAGAAATATTTTTCTTTGGCATATCTTTCTGTTGCATTAATAAAGTTTAATGCATGATAATCAAAATTGTGAACATTATAATCCATTTTTAGCACTCTCCTTTTATGTCATCAACAATTTCAATATTGACATCTTCTGAATCTTTGTTAATCCAAATTGCAATAGGTGGATTTAACATCGTTTTACATTCATTTGGATAATCGTCATCGATTATTGTAACTAGTTTTTGAAAATCTGTTTCAGTAATTTCTTGATCGATTCTGTCATAATCTTCTTGTTGTAGTTTTTCTTTGTTCTTCAATGCTTTGATAATTCTGGCATTATCTCCTTTGAATTTAAAAAACATTGCTAATATTATATTTCTTGGTTTAATCATTTTTCTTCCCTCCTTATAAAATGTCGATTAAATCGTCTATAGTTGATAAAGCACGAGGAGTTTCTAATGTCCCCATGCTATAATCATAACAATAATAATCAGATTGTTCTTCATTAATAGCTTTTAAGATATGTATTGCAACAAACAAATTATCATCATTAATTTTGTCTATTGCAAAATCTTTAAGGCTATCATACGAAGTAATAGAATAACCTTCTTCTTCCATTTCTTTGACAGCATCGTCAAAGCCTAATTTGTTAATTTTGTTTTTAGTCATAATATTTTCCTCCGAGTTTTACCGACTTCTCTGTCCAGCTATATCTTTTTATACTAATTAAATGTTTGCTAAGCATTTAATGTTAGTAAGCCTTTTAATTATTCTACAATAATTAAACAAGGACGATATAAACTTCCTTTGTTTGTTATATTGTATCGCTTTCTATTAAAAGTGAAACTCCAATTATTAAAATTAACAATTTTTGTAATTTTACCATTGGTAATTTCTATTTTACCATATGGATGATAATGATTATTACCATATAATGGAATTGTGTATTTTACAACTCGATTAATTATAATCATTGTTTTCCCCTCCTTTAAATCTTAGCAGGAACGATTTCTGGATTTTTATAACTTCTCCAGAAATCTACTGCTTCATCATTATGATACATTACGATGACAACTTTGTCAACGCTTTTGTATCTTTTTTTATTGGTGTTAAAGTTCCACCATTTTTGAGCATCTTGTTCGTTTTTAAAAAAGACTTCACAGCTCCATCTATTGATAGAGTGTGCATCGTATGTTACGACAGCGTGAAATTCTGTCATAATTACGCACCTACCTTTCTAGCAGTTTTGTTTTTGAGAGCAATTTGCTTTCTCACTCTCATAATGCATTGACGCGTAATACGCTCAATATCAACTGTTCCAAGACGATTCATCTTGGAATGTAATTTGATGAAGCCAGCATCATTTCTTAATGCTTCAACTTCCTCTTCTGTTAATTTAAAGAGATTGTAAACCTTTTTAGGTTCAGGGACTCTTAAGCCCTTTGTGTTGGTGTTTTCACCTAATGTTCTTGAGTTATTCATATGTAACTCCTTTCTGTTCCTTATTGTATAATATCTTATATACCGACTTATTGTGCCGCAGTGGCAAGTGATATATCCCTTCTTATACAAAGAACTTGAAGCTTAATTAGCTTCCAAATGACTTCTATTTTCATAGAAGCCATCAAGAAATTAATTAATCTCTTGATATTTCATCAATAAATTAATTTTCTTTAATGAATCATTAATAAATGAAGCATAATCTTCATATAAAGATTCATCTTCGTATTCTTGCACATTTTTAAAGTATGTACTAAGAAGTCTGTGACTTTTATATTCAGATGAAACTTGAATAAAGTTTCTATCTTCTTTGATAAATATTCTTAGTCCTGGAAGTTTTTCACTTTCAAAGACAGTAGTGTATTCATCATTAAAACAAAAAGTTTTAACGTGAATAAATTTTATTTTATCTAAGAATAATATGAAATTCATCATTGTTATTCACCTCCTTATTCTTCATCAAAACTATCATTCATTGATTGGAAGCATTCATCATCAATGCCTGTGATGAACAGTTCCCTTTCTTTTGCTGATAACTCAGGCAGAGCATCTTGGATATGTTCATATCCTGGTTCTGCAAAATACCATCTGAGCCAATTCTCAAATTGATCTTTGTTGATATCAACAGTGTGATATTCCTCACATATAGGACATAATCTTCCTATTGTGAGAATACCTTTTTTGTAATTTTGGAGATGGATCTGGAAATCTCCAATAATTAATGGATCGAATCTATAACAAAAGACTCGTCCAATATATTCAATTACATTGATATTATTTTCAAATCTTTGAATATCATCAATGCAAATCATTGGAGTGAACTTGTAATTGACTCCTACAAAAAGATTGAACGAAGTAGCTTTTCCTTCTTCATCATATCCAAGTTCGATTTCAACAGGATATAAATCTGTTGTAAGAACATAAGAATTTTTCTTTTGACTTTTAATATTCATATTGCCGAATTTGACATTATAAATATCTCTCGTCTCTTCGTTGCGACATGAGTCCCAATCGGTTTCTTCAATTGAGACTTCTTTGGTTGCTAATAAAGCTTTAACCAAAGCTTCGATTAAAATAATGTTTTTCATATTTTGTTCCTCCGAGTTTTATAGACTTCACTGTCTAGTTATATCTTTTTATACTAGTCAAATGTTTACTAAGCATTTAATATTAGTAAGCCTTTTAACGTCTTGCTCAGGACGTGAAATTATTCTTCAAGAATTTTTTGTAATTGAGAAATAATTTCTTTTATATTTTCTGGTGATGTTTCTTCTGGTTTTTGATAACCATTACATTCTTCTTCATTCCATAAATGAAGAGTTTTTTGTCTTAACTCTTCTATAAAATTTAATATCACTGGCATCTGAGCAATTTCTATTTCTGTTTCTGAGAAATAGAAATATTCATATTCTTCAACAGAAAAATCTATCCTAAAGGAATATCTATTCCCTTCATAACTATATTGGCTGTGCTCGTCGGTTAATGTAATTTCGAATAATTCATCTCGGAGATTATCACTTCTAATTGTGGCGGTTAATGATAATTCACCGTCATAATCGTGAACTCCAAGTTCACAATATTTTAATAAATTTAATTTTGTGAATTTTTCACAAAATTTATTTAATTTTGTTGTTTTTTTAATGATTTGTTCATATCTTTTTTTGATTATAGAATTAAAGAAATTTGATATCTCTTTAATTGGAGGAAATTCCGCCTCCCAATCTTTTTGAAAAACTTTCCAGCTTGGTGCTGGTTGTTCTTCTGATCTTTCGTCGAAAATAGTGACATCGTTACTATCGACTTCTTCAAAATCGAATTCTTTGCCGTCTTTGTAGTCGGCTTCAATGGCAGGTCCAATTAATAAACCATTCATTGAGAAAGAATCGACTTTTCCTTTCCACATATGCATTGTTGTTAGGACATAATTATAATATCCTAAAAAGATAAAAAGGACTTCTCCATTATCTTTTTGAATATTTACATCCATTTCTATTTCAACTAATTTCCATTTTTTCAAATGTTTTAATTGAAATAATTGTGTTAATAATGTTTTTTCCATAATGTTACCCCCTGTAACCGATTCTTGATGTTATCTCCATCGCTTGTGTGGTTTTATTTATTTCACAAGATTTTACGTTTTGAGTTTCAAGGATTACGTTAAACCTATGATGATTTTAATCACCACCCCAACTCGAAAGAGTTGGACGCACTGAGCCTAATAGCTATTTAATGTCGCTCAGTCGACGGAGCAGTTTAACGTCTTACTCAGGACATTTTTTATGTGAATATGTGTGTCATAGTATTCACCTCCTTTCTTCCAACATTGACAGAAAGAATATAAATCTGTATGTTGGATTATAATGTTCCATTTAGGTTAAAATAAAAAACCTTTCCTCTTTAAGCAGTTGCTATGACTACAACACTCTCTATAAAGAGGCTCGAATTTTTTAAAGAGTTAATTAATATACTCAGAAAGCATATCCTTTCTCTTGCAACTTTTTTCAGACTTTATTGCCTAATGTCTGGTTATTTTTTTGAAGTATTACTTATTATATTAATAAGTATATTCTAATACTTCCGAGAATTTATAGCCTGGGTAAAGACTCCTCTTCTCATTGTTTATTTTTTTATACTGTGCTTATACGATGCCACTAACGCTTTTATCACGTTTAAAATTAACAAGAAATATTATTCCTTACATCATACATAGGACCTTATCCAATGTACAATGCTTTTCTTTCGAAAAATAATCTTAATTGTAATAAAGGGGGATTCTCCCTTGTTATTTTATTTTTCTTAGGATTCTATCCAAGAAAGGATATTCTCCTTCTTTAAAGTAATATCTTGCTAATTTTTTAAGCAAGATATCACCTTCTCCCTTGAGGTGTGTCCATTTAATGGACTTAACTCCCTTAGTTGGAGTTGCTTCTCTGGGATTGTGGAAAGAAAATTGGGTTTTATTTCCTCCTAAGAAGTCTTCCTTCCATTCAAAATATCGAATGGTTGAAGGGTAACCATTTTGATCTGGCTCTTCCCTTTCAACATAAGATATTGTTGAATGTTTGGAAGTTTTTAATAAAGCTAAAGCTTTTTTGTATAATCTTTCTTTAGCTTTATAAAAATCTTTTCGTTCATAATAATCAGCATAATGTGCTGATGTATTAGCAGCTTGTGCTAATATAATGAAACGAATGATTTTAATGTCCTTATTAGACATTCTTTTCCTCCTTCCTTTTTAAACATAATCAGTATGTTTACCCTTCTATCTAATATAATTACATATAGATAGAAACATACTTTTTATGTTTTTATTACTTTTAGCCAGTTAACTGTTATGTCTTACGTAAGTCATAACTTACCGAATGCTTGGGCTTGTGACCAAGACCGCCGCATTAATACTCTCGTACCACTCTGCGTGTTTTCTTTTAAATAGTGTTTTTAACGTGGTTGGCGCTTCCACGGTCTATTGATAGATTATTCTTTAATTAATGACCTATCAATTTTTATGACACGAACGTTTTTATGTTCGTTCCAGCGCAAGAACTTTGCTTCTTGTTCTGCGTCAGAACGTTTATAATAAACGTTCGCATCCATTTGTTCAACACCTGTACCACAAGTGTTAAACAAAATTATGTAAATGCTTTTTGACATAATCTTTTTCTCCTTTCTTTATAATTAAAAAAGCCTTTTAACGTCATGCTTAGGACGTTATTTTATTTAACGTACGCCGTAAATGTGGCGTAATTTTTTGTTAAATAAAATTCTTTACGAAGATTATCTCCGTAATTAAATTTTATTTTAACATATTCTTCAAATTCTTCTAGGCTTAAAGGCCTATTGAATGTGAAGAAATATTTGTCATAGTCAATGCCAGTTCTTCTGGCGTGCCAGTCAGAAAAACCGACTACCTTGTAGTTGTGTTTACAACGCAAGGCGTATTCGTCAGACCAGATAGAAATTACTGACCCGTCGATACACTTAACTCTAATGAACCCTGTTTTTGGGTCATTAAAGTCTATAATACCATCAAAACTGATGGTTAAAATGTCTTCGGTGTTTTTTGCACCAATGAAGACTAAACTGTCTTTTTCTCCACAGTGCTTTGTCACCTTGACAAAAAATTTTTTGTTTTTCTTAAAAAATTTTGTGATGACTGGATGAGTGGAAATTAAACCACTTTCCAAAACGAATGTAGACATAATCATATTAATAGCATTTTCCATTGTTGTTCCTCCAACCAGTTCTTGACATTATCTCCACTGCCCGCCAGGAAAATGACGGGATTTTAAGTTTTGTTTTATGGGATAACTTTAAACCCATTAGCAAGAGTCACCTTGCTATAGATGACAATTGCCATCTAAGAAAGTGTAATATACATTTTTTAGATATATTTTATGGGTATTACACTTCCCATCCGATCAGTGAGCCAACACGACATAAAAACCTCCTATAATCAACCCTTCAACTATTTTTCAGAGTATCCCCCCAACAAAAAAAGAGTCCTCTCAGACTCTTCAGTCCTACAAGACTCTCTCCCCTACTCTTCTTCCAAATCAAACGGTTCTTCGCTAACCGCATCTTTAAAAGTATGAAGACGCGGTAAAGTCAAATAATTTTTCAAGATATATGCCACATCCTCAGGCTTGTACGAAATTGCAATAATAACGAAATTGTTAAACGATGGATCATCCTCAATAACGGTATTAAAATAAGTCATCCAAGCTTTGGAATAAGATAAAGGAATATAACCTTTAATATCAGAAATCGGAATATCAGGTTGGATACCCCTAAAAGAACACCAGGCCTCAAAATGGTCCTTACGAATTTCGTAAAGGTAGTGAGAAAGGGTATCAACGATATCTTCTACGGAAGAGCAGATACCGATTACTTGTTCGCTGCTAGCATCAGTAATCCAATATAACTCAATGCGAACATTGCGTTTGTTTTTAGGAAGTGAATGAAGACGACGTTTAGAAACTTGATATGGAGCATAAACAATATTATCCTCGTCTGGAATAAGAGGGCTTTCGATTTTTTTCAATTTTTTCATTTTTAAAATCTCCTTTTTTTAAGTATATAAATAAGACATATATATAATCACTCTAGAATCAATTTTAGTCGATTTTTTTGAAGTTGTTTCTTGTAATTTAGGAAACAAACTTAAAACTTTGATAAAATACCTGGCTAACGATTAAAGTGTAATTTCTGTTTGAACGAATGAAGAAAGAACGGCGGGGTTACAATCACCGATAATAATATTTTCGGAAGGGACGATAAGATGACCCTCGTGCCAAGGAAGACGGAAGCAAGCGATAGGACTGTTTGAACCAACGACTTGGAAATCTAAGTGATAGGTATCGTGAAGTGTTTTAACTAAGCTTTCTTGAACGGAAGGTTTTTTTGTATCAAGCCCTGCTATGTAAAAGATGAACTTGCGGTCATACTTAATCCAATGTGAATGATGAGGATTCATCGCGGCATAAACAGCGAACGAGGTAAGAAGGCGTCGAATATCTGAGGAGGTTTCTTTGTGCTCGTAAAAAGTGTTGTTTAGATTTTTAATGTCAAGAGGATTAATAAGAAGGACGCGTGAACGTGACTCTGCTACTTCGGCACGTTGGAACGCTGGGAAATAGAGAGTGGCAATACGCGAAGCCGCTTGACGTGAGAAACCTAACGAGGAGGTTAGGGCATCTTGAATTGCAAATAGCGATTCTGAAGGGGAGACAGAGCCTCCTTTGCTTTTGTAAATGTCATAGAGGAAGCGCCAGGTGTAAGGCTCAAGAGGCCCTACGAAAGTGACGCTTGGTTGTTGTTGCTGTTGCGAGGTGATGTTGTTTGTGTTATTTGTATTTGTGCTGTTATTATTACTATTATTGTTAGTACTATTATTATCTGTTGTCATAAAATTCTCAGTGGTGAAAACCATAGGCTTGCCTGTGGGAGAAACCACTTTAATCCTCCTTTTTTAACTCAATGAGTATATTTTTACGCATTTCCAACATTCTAAGTTTTTTATATCCTACGGATGCATTTACTCTAGTACCATCCAAAAGTCTTAAATCCATTCTTCCTGTAGTACGCCTACCGAAAATGAAGCAATCCTGTTGTTTCCAACGAACCCTGTCGTAAAGCCTAAATCCCATTACTTCATAAGGCGCTTGATTTCGTTTCCGTATACCACCTTTTAGAATTGTATTCTTATGTATCTGACGATTATGACAACGTACTTTCTTTTGATAGTACACATACTGGTCAGATACTGCTTTCGGATTACCACTGATGCACCTTGCATCTATATAATGGTCTTTTGGTAAATTGTTTTTAATGCGTGTGTTCTTTGTGATGTATCCATAAGTCAGACCGACATTTGGATACATCTCTTTTAATCTGTTGTAGAATGCCCAACGCATAATACCCATAAAAGCAGCATCTTTAAAAGGCATTCCTCTTTTAATGTTTTTAGGTAATTGAATAGTTCCATTATGATAACCGTTGTGACAGGTTTCACATAAGGTAATCAAATTATTTGGTGCATTACCACCAGTTTTGCGGCTTTCAATATGATGAACATTCAAAATTTTATCTTTTGACTTGCCTTTACAGCATTGGCAGGTGTGTCCATCTCTGAATAAGACATATTCTCGAACGTTCCAAAAATTCAACTGTTCACCTTCTTGATATTCTGTTCCACTAATCGTAGGGTTCTTAATTTTCTGGATATCAAAACTTGCAACTTCTACAATTATTTGAGATACAGGTAAAATTTCATGCACTCTACTGATGACTGTCAAATGAGTATTTACTTTATTTTGCACAGAAGGTGCTAACCAACCATCTTTTCTCTTGCGATTGTCGAAACGTGGTTTTCTATACCTTGTTTTACGATTTCTACGGGTTCTACGATTTTGTCTACGAACAGACAATAAATTTACTATATCGTTTCGTAATTCTACATTCGATTCAAAAAGAACCTTATTTTTTGTAGTAGCGGAGATACCAACATGTTTACTGCCAGTATCCACACCTAAGTTAATATCTTGTGTATAGTTTGTGTTACTATACAAAAGTTGTATTGTAAACGGACATCTTTTAACTACCGTTGCCCTTTTAGATTTCAGCAGAATACGCACTTTAGCATGGTTTTCCGTAGGCATTAAAGGCTGTCCGTTTGAGTTTAAAACATAAACCATAAACCTGTACTCCTTTCCAAATCCTAAATGGATTTAATTACTCACTCCGAAGAGTGGTCAGTGTACCATCGTCAATGTTAATAAGAGGTTTTTATATGTAACACTATTCCTATACCACAGAACTGTTTAATTACATACCTTAGAGCTACAGACTTGGTACTACATCCGTAGATAACTATATATTCTCTAATAACGTAGCCTTTATTTCAAGGCTTAGACTACTCACTTAGGGTTGCGCAACCCCACGGGCTTACCCATGGGTATTAGTGAGTTTGAGAAGAACCTCCTTTTATAATTTCATTATTAATAACATTATTAATATCATCTTCTATGGCATCGTGAGGGGCAAGATAGTCATCATCATAACCGAAGAGACCATTAAGCATACGTTGAATGGAGACTTCAAGTTGAGGGGTGACTTTCTTAAGGGAATATTTGACACCAAGATATTCGGTGCCGTTTGGATCTCTTATCGGGCAATAAGAATCGCCGTATGGAATAAGAGAAACGATTTGATCTTCTAAGACGTCCCAAGCGAATGCCCAATTGAAAGAAGAATAAAGAGGTGCTAAACGAGAGCAATAGAAGAGGAATTCATCACCAGGCATATTATGCTCAACAAGTTGATTTTGAAGGTCACCGATAAGTGATTCAATAAGAGAAGAGCGAAGCTCGGAATAGGTGTCTGGTGAGAGGTCGGAGAATTGAGAAGAAGAAAGGGACTCAAGATGTTTGATTTGTTTACGGGCAATGTAAATTTTATAAAGCGAACGAACGAAGTCTAATTTTTCCTGAGAGAAGAGGGGGGCGTAATGAGCTTCGAAAGTAGGAAGCATTGATACGTTTTTCTTCTTAACGTCGCCGTTTTTGGCAAACTTGATGTCGAAGTCAACATTCTCGAACTCGCGACATAATTTATTCATTGTGCAATTTGAGGTGATAAGGGGCGAATACTTTTGATACTTGCGAACAAGATTTGTTTCTTCTGGGGTTTTGTTTTCCTTGCGAAGGAGTTTCTTGAACTTAATACCGAACATATCGCGGCTTACCTCGTTATAGGCGGACTCAAATTGTTTAAAGCGTTGATTAAGCTCTGGATAGAGGTAACGGAAGAAATAAGGTTTTTTGGAAATAACCATGGCATTATGTTTAAACTTTGCGAGGCGTTCTTCTGGGGTGTCGTCTTCGGTTATTTGCTCGAAATGTTTCCAAGAACGTGGGAGGGACGGCTTGTCGGCGCCCTTAATGCGGTCGATTTCTTGACCAACAATTTCACGTAAGAGCTTAATACGCGTCATAATTTCATTGTATTGATCTTGTTGCGCTGGATTATCGAAAATTGCTGCCATTGCATAAAAGATAGTGGCGCAATTTGAGAAGCCTCCAACGCCTGTTCCGAAACCTTTGGAAACGGTTTTAGTTATGTTTGCGACCGTCATTTTTTGGACGGGTGCAATACCTTTTTCGTATGTTATAATATTTTGTTCTTTGTGAGAACCTTTTAAGAAGCAAGGATTGTCTGTGGATAGGACTATATCTCCCGATGATACCCTCGGTTTCCCGATATTTATAGGAGAAGGGGACTAGACTATATCTTAACTGATTAATAACTGTTTGTGGTCATTAATCAGATGTTGGCACTTCGATTTAATGGATTTTATAATCAAGCTAATATCACCTGATAACCAACCTTGTTTAAGGGCTCTACTCTACTCATTTATTTTTAACAGATTTTCTCTATTAATATACTTTCGATAGTCGTTTGAGTTTTTAAACCTTTTATGTAATTTGATTTAATTTACCACAGGATTGTCGTCTCCATTACGAGGTACGAGTTCCCTGTTAGCAATGCTATTATTCGCCATTATCCTGCGAAACACTTCACGTTAGCATTACACCCAGATTTACTAATCTGGTTCACCAACTTTTACTATGACTAGTAATATATCAATCATAGTCAGCATCGCTTAAGCGAGCTGTAGCAGCATCATATGTGCTGAATACTATTCCAGAATATAGGTGGCTTAACCACCGCTTCGCCTCATCAGAGTTTAATACGTCTGATGGGTCATGTTCGTGCATATCAATTTGAGGACTGCGACAGAGATCAACTCTCGGTACATTCCTATCGCTCCAGAATTTAGAATATATTTGATCTCTTCCAACTACCCCTATTGGTTCTAATCCTAACGCCGACTGACATTGAGCAACAGGGTCGGACAGCATAAACTGGTAGTTACCATGAACCCAGATTTTGCCTATCTTGGCACGATTAATTGTTTCAGTAATATTTTTATAGATTTTATGTTGTATATAACTATCTTTAAGGAAGTTGTTGTTTTTAACTAAAGCCTTCATATAATTTGTTTGAGCGGTTCCATAAAGAGTATTAAACATAGAGTCTTCGTTTTTGGGCCCAAATGTAAATAGAAGTGTTGAGAGAGTCTCACCTGTACAAATTTGTTTTATCCAATCTACAGTTGGTTTAATTAAATTCTTTATGTCATCATCAGATAATGTTAATGATTGAATGTATTGATAATTAGCAAGAATATATTCTTCGTCTTGTTTTTTTGGATAACGTGCAACTCCCCAAGGAATATCTCCCTTTTCTGCGTAAGATAGATATTCTTGCCAGCTGTTATAATATTTGTGCGTTTTGAATTGTGATTCTGAAAGAAGAACATCTATTTCATCAATATTATATTCCTTCCCCCATTTATCACGAATTGTCGAAATGCCTTGTTCGTGAGCATAACCTCTAAAATCAAATGTCACAAGATTCCCTTTTACGAAAGCAGAACGAGCCACGAATGAACAAGGTGTATAAGAGAGATCCATATCTTGTCCCCATAGTGTGGCAAATGAAGGATCGATTAACCCTTGTCCATCTGCACAGTTGAGGTCTAAGTCCATTACTCTTTTTTCAATGATAGATTCTCCTTTGTCGTTTTTACAAATGAAATCAACAGGTTCATCTTTTAAAGTTCTGTGGAAATCTTTAATAACACATACTCTTGGTGTTCTTACCCATAAAACAGAAGAGAAGGATAAGGCGAAATATGCGGTATACTTTGCTAACACGAATTCTGTTGTTTTTTTATCCAAACCACAATTTAATGTTTCTACTACTTGTTTACGATATTTTGTGTTAATAAATGTGGCGGTGTTTCGTCTAATTTGACCTGACCCGCTGCATAAATATGAATAGTGAACTCCGTTACACACAAATCCTTTTGTTCTTATTGCGTGAAAGTCACTTTTCTTTTTGTCGATGCAAATGTTAATGATGTCCTTAACAAATAGAAGTTTTGTGATGTGATGGTTTAATACGTTTGCTTCTTTGTAGAACCCTTGTTTTTTATAATAATGCATTTTGTCTCTAAAGCGTGCAATGTAATTAAATATTTCTCTATGGTCACGATAATCGTTATGCATATGTCGGAGTTGTCTGAATACCATATTGTCTCCGATTGAAACAATGTTAGTGTCTTTCATTCCTTGCGACATTGTATAGTTAATTTCGTAGAACCCTGATTCCTTGTTATAATTGTCAGGTTTCACGACCATAGAGGCTGGTAATTTGAAAATTTGATATAAGTTTTGTATTACTGGCATTACCTTTTGCCTCCCCTTTCTGTACTCTTAATAGAGTGTTATATTTTTTTTATAATCTTGATGTTAATAATAGTAGTCAAGATTCACAAATCATAGTATACCTAATTTATTCCGATTGTCAAGACTAAAAAGGTGATTTTAAGAAAAATTCATCTTCGTCATAATCGTTATTAGAATCATCGCTGTATAGTCCGAAATTATTAACGATAAAATCTAATGTGTCAATAGCTTCATTTAGGTCAGGAACATAATAACAGATATTTTCTTTGGCAAGCATATCAACTTCTTCTAATTCATCGTTTGTTAATTCGGTATTTTTATTTCCTAATGTTTCAACAAAAATGATGATGTTTTTAAGTGGTTTGTTAATCGAGCTAATGCATCTGCTAATTCCTTTAATTTGAGGAAAACAAATAGAAATATTAACAGTATCTTTTTCTAATTCTGATGAATATGCTCTTAATAGAATCTTCGTTATTTTTTCAAATTGTTCTTTTGTTTGTGGAATGTCTTTCCATAGAATTGTTTTCATATTTGATAATCTCCTTGTGTAATACTTTTTACTTTTATTTTTAGCTAGTTAGAGAAGTAAAGAAGAGATAATTAAATAAAGGTGAGGTAGTCTTTATTTTTTTACTTTCTAACTTGTACACTAATATTATATGCGAAATAAATAAAAACAACAAGTTTTTTTAAAAGAAAAGTAACAAAAGAAAATAATAAGGATATATATTTAATAATTTTATATTATGTTAACGGAATATACCAGAGGTATATTCCTAATCTTTTTATCTTTATCTGTATCTTTTTTTATTACATAAAAAAATCTACAGTATTAATGTATATTATTTCTCTTTTTTTATTTTCTTTGTTTTCACTTTCTCTTTGTATATATTTATATATATTTCTCTTTAACTTTTATTTCTTTTGTTTTTATACTCTTTGTTTATAATACTTTGTGTATATATATTCTAGTATTACAATACTTAAAGTTATAATAAAAGTTTATATATACTAAGTTTTATAATAAAAAAAATAATAAAAAGAGTATATATATAGTTAGGTATTTTATATTTGCGAAGCAAATAAAAATAAATACGGGAGCGCGGTCGTGTATACGTGTGTAATATAAAATCAAGGAAAAATGCATGTGTATAAAAAAATAAAGAAAATTCTTATTGTTTTTAAAAATTTTGCGTATACTATAAGTAGTAGGTGATAAAATGATATTTAACTGGAAAGAACATTGTCAAAAAGTTCTAAAAGATAAAGCATATGGAACATCTGATAGATGGGAAAGAAAAGAAGAGTATAAACAACAAATTGCATTATGCTATTATCTACATAAAGAACTTAAACTAAACAAGACAAACACTTATAAAAAATGGGCGAGTATTCCTAATAAGTTTAGCACTATGATTATTGGAAGTGAATTAAGTGATAGAACTAAAGAATTAGAACTAAAAGAATACTTTGATAAAGTTTATGATAAGTCACTTAAATTCAAAATGCGAGACGTTGATAAACACTTGGAAATTTATCAAGAAGAGATAGACGCTATTAATAAGCTTGAGGCGGATGAAACATTCAGGAAATATATTTATATGCTTTTGGGGGTTTGTAAGTTTTATAACTCATATTACGGAAAGTGTTACTTGGATCATAAGTTAAGAGGTTATGCTTATGAATGTGTAAGTAACGGAAAGAAATATGGAGACTATGTTCAAACTCTTGTTAATACAAATAGGAAATGTGGTCCAGTTATTATTTCTGCAAGAACTAAAATGAGAAATATTTCTAGTTTAAGCATGCTAAAGACATCAGGTACCGTGGTAAGAACATTTGTTACTCCTAACGATTTAATCAAATGGATTAATAAAGATGTCCTAACGAGAAAAGCGATATGTCCTATATGTGGTCAAGAATACGAGGTTAATTCAAAGACTAAAAGAGATTGTTGTTTGGATTGTTGGAAAAAACAAAGACGAGAAAAAGAAAATGATAGATTGCGTAAAACAATGGCAGAAAGAAGAGATAAGGAAAAAAACGAGTAATAGTTACGCAGGAATATCCGTAAAAGTATATATGGAAAGAGAAGAGAAATAAAAGACGAGTTTTATTTAATTCTCTGGTTGCTAAAATAGCAGAAAAGGAGACCTAACGATGACAAAAAAAGAATTTATAGAATATGTTGACGGTTTCGGAAAAGAAGCTGGAGAATTTACAGATGATGAATTATATCAAATCGGAGTAAAGCATAAAGAGCTTCCTTTATCTGAAAAGAATTGGGATGAATTAGTTAAATTATTAGGCGTTGATAAAAAAGGAGAAGCTTTCAGAACTTGGATTAAATCAAAGCAAAGAGAAGAAGGTACCTTGCCAAAAAACGAAAAAATGATGTCTGATAGAGTTATTGATGGAATGACATTTGCTGAATTCCAAGATGAAACAGATAGAATTAAAAGGGAACTTTATAAGCAGCAAGTTAAAACAAGAGATACCTGGAATGCTTATCGCAGAGATATGAGAAGTGAAGCTCGTGAAGAAGTTTTAAAAGACTTAATTACTGATGCTATTAAAAACATCAAACCAGAAAAGATGTTTACTATTCCAAATGAAATTAAAGAGAATTCAAATGGAGAGGCGGTACTATTGGTATCTGACTGGCATATTGGTGTAACGGTTAATAATTTCTATAATAAGTTTAATCTCGATATTGCAAAGCATCGTATTGCTAAATTAACACAAGACGCTATTAGATATTGTAGACTTCATCAAGTTAAAAGATTTTCTGTGTTGAATTTAGGTGATTGTATTGCAGGAAATATTCATATTACAGGAAGATTAGAACAACAAATGGATGTTGTTGAACAAGTTATTACGGCCTCTGAATTAATGGCTAATATGCTTCTTGAATTAAGAAAAGCTGCTCCTGAAATTATTTATTATAGTTGTCCTGGTAATCACGAAAGAATTACCGCTAATTTAAAAGAATCATTAGATTCAGAAAATTATTCTCGTATTATGGATTTTTATTTACGAGCAAGATTAAAAGATTGCGGAATAGAAATGAGAGAAGATAATGTAAATCCAGAAATTGGTGTTATTCGTTTAATGAACGGAAAAGTTGGAGTATTTCAACATGGCCATCACGGAAGTTTCAATACAGTATTTCAAGATATGGTATGTTATTTGGGTGAAAAGATTGATTATGGCTTTGTTGGACACTTCCATAGCGAAAAATTAAAGACATTACACGATTTCAAGTTATTTACAAATGCAAGTTTGGTTGGAATGGATGATTATGCTTTCCAAAAAAGATTATTTTCTAAGCCAGCACAATCATTGTTAGTATTTGATGAAGATAATGTTATTAATCATAGTATTAACTTAGATATTCAAGATTAAAATATAAAGTGAGGCAAAAGGTTATGATAAAAGAAAAATTAAGAAAAGCAATTGAAGAAATGGCTATAGATAGCGAAGAAGAAGTTTTATTCTTAGATAATCCTTCTTTTGATAAATCTATCATCGGGATAACAAATGATTTCAGATTAATTTACGATTTGGATAAAATGATTGAAGAATTAATGGAAGATGATCAAATTGATTATGAAGACGCAATTGATTTTATTGATCATAATACATTATTAGCCATTCCTTATTTTGGGGAACAAGCTCCTATTATAAAAATGAGTTTTGCACCCTATTATGATGAAGAAGAGGAGGACGATATGAATGGCAACAAAGAGAAAGACTAGTACTGCTGCTTCAAAAAAGAAATCCTCTACAACAACAAGTACAGGAACTGCAAAAATAAAACTAGATAAAGACGGCATAGATAGCTTTCCAGAACCTTCTTTAGGCGGTCCAGTAATCCCAAAAATAGGGATAGATTTAGAAAAATTCAAATGTGTTGTTCCTTCAGAATCATCAAGGCAGGAATTTATAAGATATCTTCATAATTATCCAGATGACAAAGAAAATTATGAAAAAGCAATGTTTGAATATTGCTTTTATCACAATGTATTCTTTGATAGTAGAGTATTAAAAGCAGTATTAGGTAATAGAGAAGATGAAATTATGAATAAGTTGCCTGATATTTATACAGCTGTAATTAATCAGACTGATAGATACATTGGTTTAAATTTCTTCGGACAATTAAAAATGGAAAATTTTGAAAAATTATACAGTGAAGATTTAAGTTTATTAGCATTAACCGAAGAAGATAAGAAAAACAGACAACAAGTTATTGCCATTATGGGGTACGATCCATTTAAAGATGCTCAAGATGACGATAGACCTCAACTGTATAGAGATCTTAACGGTTTGCTTACAGAAGGTATGAGAAAAGATGTTGCTAAACAAAAAGCAGCTGTTCAAGTTTGTCAAAACTATTGTACTTTGTCTAAATATCAAAAGAAAATTATGGACTTGATGAATAGTGAACAATTAGATGCTGAAACTCAAAAGAATATTGATAATCTTCAAAGTATGGTTGGTAAAATTCAACAAATTATTAATGGTACCACTAAAGAAAATGGATTCACTTCTAGCAAATCTATTGGTAACAATGGAAAAGGTATGTTATCAGATGTAATGAACCAAGTAGAAACAGATTTTATTGATGAAGGAATTACAAATTATTATGATATTGCCACAAGTAAATCAATTGGTGAAGTGGCTAATATTAGTTGGAAGGCTATGTTAAATCAACTTAGATTAACTCAAACTGATTATGTTGATATATTATCTCAACAAGCAGAGTTGGTACATAAAGCACAAGATCAAGCAAGAAAAGCCACTGAAGCATTACGCTTGGCGAAAGAAAAAATCACAAAACAAAGATTACTTGAAGAATTAGCCGCTGATTATCGTAAAAAAGGTATTAGTGAAGAAGAAATTGACGAATTTATTAATCGTGAATATAATTTATGGGATGGAAAATAAAACATTTCTTGACAAATGAAATAATTTGATTATAATAATATTGTAAAAACGAAATTAGAAAGGAAGATTAAACAAATGAAGTCGTTAAGTGAAGAAGAAAAAATTAAACAAGGTATCTGGCCTACAAAAGAATTATGTGAAGATTTTATATTTGGTAAATATACTATATCAGGAATTACTAAAGAATTTGGTATTAGCAAATCTTCATTTTATAGAGCTATGAGATATTTTGGTTTAAACACTGTAAAAAGTGAAGGTATAAAATTACCAGATATCCCTAAAGAAGAGTTGATACAGTATTATATTACAGAAAATCATACAGAAAAAGAATGTATCGAACATTTTAATTTAAAATCACGTTCTGGGTTTTATGAATTGTTAAGAAAACATGATATTAAAAAAGATTTCGAACAAATTGTTGCTAAATCAAAAGAAAAGCAAAGAGAAAAGAATGGCGGTTTCTTAAATATGGAAATGGCTTCTTTCCAAGAAAAATGTAAACAAGGCGTTAGAGATAAATATGGTGTTGATAATGTTTTTCAAAATGAAGAAATGAAAGAAAAAATTAAAAGTACATTTAAAGAAAAATATGGTGTAGAACATTATTCTCAAACAGAAGAATATAAAGAAAAATATAAAAATACTTCTTTAGAAAGATTTGGAACCGAGCATCCATTTCAGAATGAAGAGGTTAAAGATAAAATTAAAGAAACAATGATTGATAAATATGGTGCGTCAACAAAATCTTTTAGTGAATTAGATCCTTATACTCAGCACGTGCTTCAAAGTAAAGAAAATTTTGAAGAGTTTTTAAAAGAGCATCCGAATCAATCTACAAAACAATTAAGTGAAATTCTTAAATGTAGTACTTCTTGTGTTCTTTTTCATGTTAAACATGACGGTTTAGAAGATTTAGTCGACTTAAAACCGCAATATTCAAATGATGAAAAAGAAGTGCTTTCTTTTTTAGAAGAACAAGGTATCAAATGTATTCCTAATTATAGAGGAGCTTTTCCTAAGACAAATTCAGAGATTGATATCTGGTGTCCAGATTATAAAATCGGAATAGAATTTAATGGTGATTATTGGCATTCTGATGTAATAAAAAGAAATACTTATCATCAAGAAAAAAGCATTGCTGCACAAGAAGTCGGTATTAGATTAATTCATATTTACGAATATGAATGGAGAGATTTAATATTACGAGAAAAAATAAAAGCAATGTTATTAATTGCATTTGGTAAAGTTGAGCATAAAATATATGCTAGAAAATGTGAAATAAGACAAATTAGTAATGCAGAAGCTCGTGTGTTAAATGAAAAAGTTCATTTGCAAGGGCATCGTAATGCACAAGTTACATACGGACTGTTTTATAACAATGAATTAGTTCAATTAATGAGCTTTAGTAAAACAAAGTATAATCGTAATTTAAAAACGGATGATTCTTGGGAAATTATAAGAGGATGTCCTGGATCAAATAATACTGTTGTTGGAGGAGTAAGTAAATTATTTTCAAAGTTTGTTAAAGATTATAATCCAGATATGGTATTCAGCTATTGTGATTTTAATAAATTTGATGGCAAATCTTATGAAGCAATAGGTATGAAATTCATAGGATATACAGTCCCTGATTTAACATACATTAAAAACGGCATAGGTTATAAAAGAAGGCCTATGGACAGTGGAGAATTAAGAAAATCTGCAGATTTTAGAGTATATGGTGCAGGTTCTAAAAAATATATATGGACAAGAAATTAATTCTTGTCCTTTTTATATAATTTGAAAAGGAGAGTGAAAGGGCAATATGATAAGTGTATACGGTCAGAAAACGGATTGTGGGGTGACAATTCGCGAAGCTGAATCTATAAAAAGATATGTAGCATTGATTCAATGGGGCAGGAAAAATCCTGTTCAATTTGTTGAAAAAATTTTGCAAATATCTTTGATCGATTATCAAAAATGGTTGATAGCTATGTCTTGGGACAAAGAATATGTTGTTTGGGCTTGTAGTCGAAATGCGGGCAAATCATTTTTGGTAAGTATTATTATGTTAGCAAGGTCTTTGTTATTTCCTAAAACAAAGATTCATATATTATCTGTTGCTGCAAAACAAGCAATGGATACTTTTAGCACAATGGAATCTATTGCTAAAAATCAAGTTAAAACTTTAATTAGTGATAATAGTGTTTTTAGAGATGAAATAGTAAAAATGAAGTCTGATTCAGACGGATTTACACATGACGCTAAAAAAGGAAGTAATGTAACACTGTTGAATGGATCTTTTATTCAATCGGTGTCCGGTACAGCCAAAACTGTAAGGGGAAAAAGATCTAATTTGAATGTATACGATGAAGCTGGGTTTATTGAAATCTTGTAAAAACAAGACCACGGTAAGCGTGTAGGGAAACTTGCACGAAGAGATTTTGTCTCACCCAATTACTTGAATTGCTGGAAAATCCTAAAGCTAATCTAACTACAACATAATATCAAATAGATATAGGTGTGATAGTTACGAAAGTAGAAAAAATAGATTAGATGGTGCAAGGTTAAATCCTAAATACTAATACAATGGAAAATCAGCAGCCAAGACCGAAAGGTAAGGTTCAACGATCATCCTATAAAAAGGAGTAAGAGTAAGCACTCTGAAGTGGGTAAGCCTAAACAGGTTATGCAAGGAAAAGATATGATCTGTGCTCATATGAAAGTATGAGATACCTGCCATTAGATATGGTAAGGATGTATAAAATTAGCGAATTTATACGAACGTAAATATAAACAATTATATGGTAACGGTAATTGTTGTTATTAAGCTCAAAAGAATTTTTTGACGTTACCGAACCATTCTGTACTCAAAGTTCAGAATTTAAAACTGGTGCTAATTATGATCCAGAGGTATATCCAAAGGAAATACCAAACCTTAGACTATATGTAGGATCAGCATCAGATACAAACTCTTTGTTCTATGCGAAATATAAAGAAGGCGTGAAGCAAATGATAGCAGGTAATGATAAATATTTCGTTGCCGACTTGAATTGTGAAATGCCATTGCATCCAACAATGAATGGTAAACCTTACGGTGCATTATTGTCACAAGATGAAATTGACCGTAAGATGAGAGAAAATGAAATTATAGCATTAAGAGAATACTATAATATATTCGATAGATTTGATTTAGAAGATTCTGTTGTAACAAGAAGTGATATAATGGATAACGAAAAGATATATTTACCATCTTGTACTTGGGGTGGTAAGAAACATAAATATGTAATTGCATATGACCCTGCTGCAAAGAGCGATAATGCTCCTGTATTAGTTACAGATATTATAGAAAGGGAAGATGGCACTATTGGTGCAAGATTCGTACATATGGAAAACTTAATTACAGTTTATGGAGACGGTTCTAAGAGACCTATGAAGATAGAAGATCAAGTACAAAGACTTAGAGAAATGATTTATGACTATAACGGACGTGATAATAACGCTCCTTATGACAATGTTATGTTCCTCCTTGATAAGCCGAATTGCCTGTTCAAAGTGTCAAGATATACTAGAAATAGATATCAGGCTGGGAACTAAAATAAAGCCTAATTGTTTTAATTGCTGGAAACCCTTAAAGTTGTATAAACTAAAGCGGAATATTTTATAAAAGATATAAATGCGAATGTTACGAAAGTAGAAAAAATTATACAAATACATACAAGGTGTGAACCTAAATATGTGTAAAATAGGCAACCGTAGCAGCCAAGCTCGTGAGAGAAGGTTCAACGACCATCCTTTTTAAAAGGAGTAGGGGAAACCCGAAATGGACAAACCTGAACGTTTCAAGACGAAGGATAAGATATGGTCTAAACTAATTATGAAAAAATTAGAAAAAAGGGCGATTACAAGCCTATAAATTAGCTGGTACAGGCGGCCAGGCCCCGACGATTGCTCAGATGTTATGTAAAGAATGGACAGACAAAACAGGAAAAGTTCATCCTGGTTTATATGATGAAAATTCTAAAGATATGAAAAGATGGGCAGAAGCAAATCCAAAGGCGATCAGAGGAAGAATGTGGTTAATAGAACCAACAAAATATAGAAACATGATGTTTGATGCGACACATAGACTTGTACAATCAGGAATTGTAGAATTTCCTCCTCAATGTCCTAAATACGACACTTTAGTTCTTGAAGATGGAACCGAACGTAAGTTAAGTAAAACAGAAATGGCTTCTTTAATTCAAATGGATTTAATGAAAGAAGAAATGGTATATATGACAAGATTTAAAACACCAAAAGGTATTGTCACGTATGGACTTCCTCCTGAAAAAGCAAGAAAGATGCACGATGATAGAAACTACGTTGCTATCATGACGTTACTTTATATTGATAAATTAAGAGCAGAAGGAGGATTGGGAGAACCTGCAGCTGTAGATTTTTCTGCGTTCTTTGAAGCTCCTAAAACTTATGAGCAAGTCAAGAAAGAATTGCCTGAAGCAGATAGCGGATGGACTAATATGATGGGAGGACGTTCTGGGAGAAGAATTAGTAATAATTCTCCTTTTAAAGGCAATAATCCATTTAGATAAAAAATACAAAAATGTCGATTGTTAAATTTAGTCATTTTGAAAAAGTGGCTTGCAATCGGCATTTTTTCTTTATGTTACGCAGGAATATCCGTAAAAGTATATATGGAAAGAGAGAGAAAAAATAGAAATTTTTTCCTCGTTGTGAAAGGAGCAAAAAAGGATGATTTGTTGTAAGATAATGACAAATTATAGCGACAGAAATGCTCAATTTTCTGTGTTGCTAAAAAAGTTAGAAAGACTAGGAGATATCTTATGTGCTAATGGAAGCTTGTTCTTTAGTTCAGAAGATAAAGTAGTTACAAGTAAGACAATAAAGAGAGCATTTAAAAATAGTGGTTATAACGATTGTTATATTATGGAATACACCAAAGAAAATGCTCCACAAGAAGACGATGATACAAATAGATGGCTGAATGATCATTTAGTTCGTAATTCATTTAAAGAATATGAAAGAGTAAATCAAGCCACATTAAAAAATATTAGTCAAAAATTAATAGAACTTGATAAGTTTGTAAATGAGATGTCTGAAAATCAAGCAAAGTAAAAAAGGAGGTCTTGACATAATGGCTGAAACAAAAAAGAAAAAAGTCGGTAGACCGAAGAAGTCTGAAGTTGCAAAAGAAGAAATTGTCAATGAAACTCCTCAAAGACTTGAAATGGCGGGAAAACAAGAAGAATATACCGTTGAAAGTGTAGGTAAGCAATGGGCATCAGTTTTTAATAATTTGTTTAATAGATATGAAAGAAATGATTCTATAGATAACAAAAATTCTATTTCTAAGACAATGGCTCAATGGAATAAATTAAATCCTTTCTTGCAAAATCAAAGAATTAAAAATTTATATACTCAAGCCGCCACATATAATAAACAAGATATTGGAAGATTTTTACAATCTCCTGGAGAAAATGAACAAGCATTAAGAAGTATTGCTTGGTCTAATAGTAGCAGTCAGTCTATATACTATAATATATTAAGAAGATCTTGTGATATTCCTCAATATAAATATTTTGTTGTTCCAGAATATAGTGAAGATGAAAAATTTTATAGTATTGATTCTTTTAAACAAGAAGATGCTTTAGTACATTCGTGGTTAGAAATGTTTAATATTCCTAACACATTTAAAACTATGGCATTACAAATTAAAAGAGAAGGAAAACAATCGTACTTATTAAGAAATAGTTTTGAAGGCGAAGGTAAGCAAAAAAAGCCTTGTTATTGTGCTCTTCAAAAAATGCCAACAGACTGGATAAAAATAACAGGAATTGGACAATTAGGTTATACTATATCCTTTAATATGTTATACTTTTTAAATATTGCAAATTATCCGTCATTTTTCGGAGAATTTATAGAAAATGCGTGGAAGGATATGATGACACAAGGCGTTATATCAGCTTCTACAGATGATATGGGAAGAATTACTAAATATAATTTTTGTCCAGATAAAGCAATGGGATATAGTTTCAATTATCAAGGAACAAATTATTCCAGCACATTTGAAAGTAATAAAAGAGGTAGGGTCCAAGAATATTTATTTTGGATAAAAATACCTTATGATATATGTTATACATTTGGAAGTGATAATTCTACCCCTTGGGCAGCTCCAGATACAATGGGTTTGCTTCAAAAATTGCAAGAATTATCAGATTATGGAACATTAGCAGGATTAATTGCTAGTACTCCATTAACAGCAGTTTTAACAGGTGAAATTGAAACAGTTAATGATCCAAAACCAGGCAAGAACGAAAGCGTTTATAGTCCTGAAGTCATTAAAGGTATGCAAGATTTGTTTAATGCTGTTACGAGCACTAACGTAGAAGCGTGGATGTGGCCTGCTAAAAATATTAAATTACAACAATTGAATGCAGATGTTAATTCAAGTGATATTGTTACAAAAGCCACGCAAAACTTTGTTGTCTCAGCGGGAGATTCTGGTTTAACTATTACAACAGATAAGCCAAACGTCTCGCAAATTAAGACAGCACAATTATTAGCAGCGTCTCAACAAAGATATGTTACATTACAATTTGAACAAGTTATGAATTTTATTTTAAAATATAAATTAGGGTTCAAATACGAATGGAAAATTAAAATTTGGGGAGACATATTCTCTTTTGAAAGTGAAAAGAAATATTTAAAGGAATTAGTTTCTGGTGGAGCAATGTTCTTATTGCCAAAACTTGCTTCTGCGGAAGATATTAGTTTGAGAGACGTTAAAGCAATGACCAGTTATATTAAGACTTTAGATTTTTATAAAAATTTTGCAACATTAACGATGGAGCGTAATAGTGAATTAACAGAAAAAGAATCTAATGCTAAAGTGGACGATGAGACTAAGAAAACAGGACAAGTCGGAAGACCATCGTTAGACGAAGATGAAATTGAAAATGACGCAACAGCGGCAAGCAGACAAGACGGAACTAATACAGTAGAAAATAGAGACACAATGAGCAAAAAGTGTCCTATATGTGGTGCTGAATTAGAAGAAGGTCAAATTGTTTGTGAAGAATGTGCAGAATTAATTAAAGAACAAGAATAACGGTAGTAGTAGAATAAAATAAGGGTTTTATTTGAAGTAAAAATAGAAGGGTTCATGGTGTTCGTAAGAACTCGTGCTCCTAACGAGGAGGTACTATATGTGCTGTCGACAATGTCCTGCGGGATATCTGTCTGAGCGGCTTTTGAAAAAAAGCCCGTATGAGCTTTTCTTTTTTACTTTTTTAAAAAATATAGTTTAATAAGAGAAAAATTGTGATAGAGCATGGTCTTTGTTAAAGGGACGCTCCACGTTGTGGGCTTCTATATGTTCTGTAGTAACTTTTTTGCGGAGAAGGATACTTAATGCTTAATCAAATTTTTCTCTTTTTACTATTGTTGTAAAATAATAAAAAAGGAGAATGAACTTGTATGCTAATGGATAAGAGAACAGAAGAATCTTTAAATCGTTTGCTTCAAGAATTGTTCGATGGTAATGCAATTGTAGATAATTTTGTATATAATTTAATTTATAATGGATTTAATGAATTAGGCGAAGCTATTCATAAACCAGTTGCGCATAAATTGCCAGAATGGGCTGATTCTATAAGTGATTTAATAGATCAAATGGGTGGTCGTCCTGTAAGATATGGTTTAGAAGATCATAAGGATGATATTAAAGAGGTAAAAGAAGTTTTTAAAGAATTAAATAATTATTTTTTAAGACTTCGTGAAATAGTGAACAAAATAATTGAAGATGTAGATATGATGGGAGATGCTGAAGTTCGCATTTTCTTAGAAGATTTTTTAAACAAGATGGTTATGCCGTATGTTAGACAATCTGAAGAATGGAAAAAGGCTTCTGAAAGAATTAGTGCTGATACGTTTAATATTCATATCAAAGAGTACACTCATTATATAAAAGATTAATGTAGGTGATTATTATGATATGGTTAGATAGTATAGCAACTACAGAATGGGTGAAGTATGGAGTAGAGGGAGCAATATTTTTAATTGCTATTGCTATTCTTTCAGTTTTTACTTATCGTATAAAAAAACAAGTAGATGAAAATATAAAAAGAAGTGACGCGCAAGAAGAACGTGTTACTGAAAGGCAAAGAGCAGTAGATGAACAATTGCAGCAAATTATTGCACTTGTAAGTCATATTCAAGACGAGAGAAATGATAGAAGTCATAAAGCTAAAGAAGAAGCAAAGAGTCGAGAAATAGACAATTATATTGTAGATCAATTACAAGGATTGTTGGTGAGTTTGCATTGTGCGAGAACATATTATGTTTGTTATCATAATGGATCTTGGAGTAACAATGGAATGAGCTTACAAAAAATGTCTATTTCAGCAGAACGTACTAATTTAGATGTTTCTAGTATTACAAAAGAATTACAACAAATGCCACGATCTTTTTTAATGTATTTTGATAAGCAGTTGGTGGAAAACAATAGAATTTTTTGCTCAGATGTTAAAGATTTAGAGCAAAAAGATACTATGGCATATAATTGGCTACATAGTCATCAATGTACAAAGATTGCAATTGTTGGAATACGAGATGAATATCATAAATATTTAATAGGGTTCGTTGTTGCAGAATATAGTGAACAATATCCGCCTTTAGTAGATATGAGTGATAAAAAGATCGAATTACAAGTTAGTAAAACTGCAGAAAGAATGTCAGGTGCTTTGCAAGTAGTTCATAGAAAAGAAGAACATCATGAAGAGCAAGATAGTCATCAAGACAGGTCTATAAGACATATAACAATTCAAGGAGGTGTCGACACAAATGACTAATAATAGAAAATTATGTTTTGAAGTTAATACAGATAGCATAAAGATAAAGAAATTATTAAAAAGAGATTTTTTAGAATTGTCTATGAAAGTCATAAGTGACGCAAATCCAAACAATAATGGCTCGTGGTTTACCGTTGAATCAATGAAAAAAGCGTTGCCATCATTTAAAAACAAGCCAATTTTGGGTTATTTTAATAATGGAGATTTTGTAAGTCATAACGGCGAATGGAAAAAAGATACAGAAACTAATATGGAATATTGGGACACTTTGGGTGTTCAAGGTGAACGAATATTAGGCTTAATTAGATGTGAAGATGATGTGAAAATTGAAAAAAATCCAGATGATGGACTTAACTGGATTACATTAACTTGTGCATTATGGGTGCAATATTCATACAAACAAGTTAAAAGATTATTAAAAGATGCTTTGTCTGCTAAAGAAAACGGTGGACCTACTAAAAATGTTTCGGTGGAAATTGATATTTTGGACGGGGAAGAAATGGAAAACGGTGTCTATAAAATTAAAGATTTCAAATTAGTAGGTATTACTATTTTAGGAAGCAGAAACGGTATCAAAGTCCAACCAGGCATAGAAAACGCAGAATTATCTGTTGTTGATATGATGGATAAAGAAGTATTTGATAAACAAGCTAATGCTATTCGAATGGCATATAGCAAATTAGATGAAAATACAAATATAGAAGAAAAAGGAGGTAATACTTTAATGGAATTAGAAAAGGAAAAGTCTGATGTCATTACAGAAGAGCCAAAAATAGAAACTCCTGTAGAAGAAAAACCAAAAGAAGTTTTTGAACAAAAGGCAGAAGACGATAAAAAAGAAGATAAAGAAGTTAAAGAAGAAAAGCCTGAAAAATATGATGTAGAAGAAGTTGAAGATAGAGAGGCATATAAAATACCTGATTCAGGTATACGAGATATGACTTGGTATTTACAAGATATAAACGGATCAATTTCTGATTCAGAAGATTTTAAAAAATCTTTAGAAGAAGGATATGTAACAGTAGATCATAAAGATTTAGTATTAAAAATTTTAAACAGATATATTCTTATGATGAAAGCAATTCGTCAAGATTTGGTTACCGCAATTGCAGAATTGTCTGAAGAAAATTTAAAGGATGCATTAGAATTAGAAGATTCATTATCGCAATATGAAGATTCAAAATGTTTATTATCTCATTGCAAAGACTTGGAAGCAAATTGTAAGGAATTAGAAATGAGTTGTAAAGATTATGAAGGAAAATGTGGAGAATTAGAACAAGAATGTAAGACATTTAAAGAACGCTGTGAGAAAGCGGAATGTGCTAATAAAGAATATGAGCATAAAGAATATATGAAAAACGTTGAAGAAATGTTATCACAAGCTTGTTTAATTGGTGAAGAAGATAAAAAATCTTTATTTGATAAATGCGAAAGTAGAGAAATTAATTCATTAGATGATTTAAAGGTCCAAATAGGTCTTGCAATGTTTAATATTGCAAGTAAAAATCCTGTAGAATCTACAACAAAAGTTAATGCTGTATTTGCTGCTCCTGTCGAAAAGACTCCTAATATCACTATTGGTTCAGCTGAAGAATTAAATAAAAAAGGTAGTAAGAATAGTTGGGATATTCTCGACAAATATTCAGAAAAATAAAGAATGCAGGTAAAAATATGAAAAATACATTTAAAGAAGGCAAGATGCTAAGTAATGTTGCTGATAGCTATCTTGCAAATGCAATTTTTAAAGCTGAAGAAGATTTAGCTCCAGTTATCGATG